>LDZS01002347.1_pt1 | contig 122507 bp, 124 predicted proteins | sample 615471 | NCBI WGS metagenome assembly LDZS01 (sample SAMN03408295, study PRJNA278302) | terrestrial metagenome | isolation source: oil reservoir sample K3 | place: USA: Alaska, North Slope, Kuparuk formation | collected 2013
GCATAGAGGGCGAGGATGGCTTCCGAAAGCTCCAGGGAGGTGCGCCGAAGGAAGAGGATTTTGGGATGGAAGTCCCCTTCCCGCACCCTTGGGACGCGCAGGTCCTTCACAGGACCTACAAGGGTGAGGAGATCGCCGGTGTAGTAGCCGTTGGCCTTAGTGGGATTCTTTTCCAGGTACATGGCGCGCTCCTCCACCATCAGCCTTTCCAGAAGCCCCTTCACCATCGCCTTGATCCTCTCCTCCAGTTCCTTTAGGATCTCTTCGCGGGTTTTGTCCCGCATGGTGGCCTTCCCTCCTTTCCAAGGTCCGTTTTTATGGGAAAGCTACCATGCCTCCAAGGCAGACACACTCCGCGGGGCATTACCAGTAGTTTGCCTAGGATCTTACCAGCTTTAACACGCCACTACTTGACAACCAAGTCCTTTAGCACTACCATACAACAACGATTCCGGAAACGATTTTGGAAGGAGGGTTGCATGGGGCAGGGGAAAGTCACGATCCTGGACGTGGCGAAGCATGCTGGGGTGGTGCCGAGCACCGTCTCCCGGGTGCTAAACGGCTACCCCGATGTCTCTGAGGAGACCCGCACTCGCGTACTTAAAGCGATCGAAACGCTGGGCTACAAACCAAATCGGGCCGCCCGGGTCTTCCGCACCGGGCGCACCCAGACGGTGTCCCTCATCCTCCCGATGGTGGGGACCGACTTCTACATCCGGCTTATCAACGCCATCGACGGGGAACTGGCCCGTTACGACTACGACGCAGCCCTCTTCCCCTTGCTCAGCCAGCGACGCCTGGAGAGGTATCGAGATCCAGGGGCGCTCCCATACCACGCCGATGGGTTACTGATAAGCTCCCTCAACCCCGACCACCTGTTCCCCGGAGGAAAGATCCCAGCAGATCTTCCAACCGTTCTGATCGATATCTATCACCCCGCCTACGACACGGTCACCGTCGACAACGTTAAAGGTGGCTATCTTGCGGGCGAACACCTGGCAGAGCGCCCTGCCGAAACGTTCGCCGTCATGGTGGAGGAGCGGTTCAACACCCCCTTTGCAAGCGGGGTATTCCGCGATCGACTTCAAGGGTTCAAGCAAGCGCTTCTGGATGCTGGCCAGCCGCTTCCGGAGGAGAACGTTATCACGGTGGAGTTCAGCTGGGACGGTGGACGGATCGCCGCTCGGGAGATCCTGAACCGCTGCCGGGGCCCGATCAACGTCTTCGCAAGCTGCGATCTCCTGGCCCGGGACGTGATGGACGAACTGAGGCATCGTGACCTTCCCATAGGGCGGGAGGTCCGGCTGATGGGCTTCGATGACCAGCCGTGGGCCGAGGATTGCAATCTGAGCACCGTGCGCCAGCCCATCGAGGCCATGGGGGCTTTCGCCGTAAAGCTTCTGCTGAAGCGCATGAAGGAACCCGACCGAAAGCTCACCCACAAGGTCTTCGAGCCCCAACTTGCGGTGAGGGGCTCAACCAAAGGAGGTGAGAGCGGGGGATAACTTGGAGCACATAGAGAGCAGTTCATGCCAGTCTTTAATGAGGAGGTGGCGATGAGGGCCATTAAGTTAACAGTGCTGATGTTGGCGGCCGTTGTCTTGGCCTCTGGGCTGGGGTTCGGTGAAAAGATCACATTTTGGCACTACTGGGACGGGGCAAACCTCCAAGCCCTTCAGAGTCTGATAAAACAGTATGAGGAGGCACACCCCGGTATCACGATCGAAGCCGTTTTTGTCCCGGGCGCGGAGCTTCTAACCAAGCTACAGACAGCCATCATCTCGGGGAAGACCCCAACGATTGCCATCGCTGACCTAATCGCCATGCCCACCCTGGTTCGGAGCGGGGCTCTTATCCCCCTTGATGAGTACATCGAACAAACCGACATCGACATGAACGATTTCTTTGAGGGGCCGCTTGCCTATGGCAGCTACGAGGGCAGGTTTTACAGCCTTCCCGTGAGCGCTTCTAACCTCGGCTTGTTCTGGAACAAGAACTTATTCAAAGCCGCTGGGCTTGATCCCGAGCGACCTCCCCGAACCTGGGAAGAACTGGTAGAGTTTGGTCGCATTATCAAAGAGAAAACCGGAAAATGGGGATATGAGCTTTACACCGCGGGAGGGGAGGGAACGACCTGGCAGTGGCAGGTCTTCCTGTGGAGCGCTGGAGGGGAATTCCTGTCAGAGGACCTGAGCGCACCCGCGTTCAATTCCGAGGCAGGGGTACGGGCCCTCCAATTCTGGGTGGACCTCATCCACACGTACCAGATCAGCCCCTTAGCACCATGGGGGCTCTTCGGCCGTGGGGAGGCCGCCATGGTCATGGACGGCTCCTGGATGACCCAGTTCTTCCCCATGCAGGTCAACTTCGAGCTGGGGGCCGCGCCCTTCCCTTACCCAGCGGATGGGGAACCCGCTACCAACATGGGTGGGGAACAGATCTTCATCTTTAAAGGTGATCCCGATTTACAACAGGTCGCTTGGGACTTCATCACCTGGTTCACCGGCACGGAGATCCAGGTCCAATGGGACCGTCTCACCGGTTTCATGCCGATCAGGCGCTCTGTTGCCCAGGATCCTGCATATATAGCATGGGTGAAGAATGCCCGGCCTTTGCTGCTGCCATTCGTCGAATCCATGCAATACGCGCGGCCGCGCCCACCAGTCCCTGAATACCCGCGGATCTCCGATATCGTGGCTAATTACATCCAGGAAGCCCTGTATGGCCGGATGACCCCTGCTGACGCTTTGGATAAGGCAGCTGCCGAGGTCGCACAACTGCTCCGGTAGCCTTGGTTTTAGGGGTAAACCTGCGCTGGAAAGCGTTGCACGAGAGGGGGGCTTGCCGCCCCCCTCTCCGACGGGGGTTGCAGGAGTTTCCGGTCGCCTTTTGGTTTTTGCTTCCCGCCATCCTTGTCCTGGGGACGTTTAACTTTTACCCGGCTTTTTACTCCCTGTGGCTTAGCTTTTTCGAATGGGACGGGTTTAGTCCCCAGCGCACTTTCATAGGCGTTGAGAACTACACCTCGCTGCTGAAAACAGGGGAATTTTGGAATTCGGTCAGGGTAACCCTCATCTACGCAGGTGGGGTGACGGTGGCGGCCCTATTGATCGGGTTGGGCGTAGCGGTCCTTCTGAACCGCCAAATCACTGGGCGTTCGTTTTACCGCACCCTGTACTTCTTGCCCGTCATCACCCCTACAGTGGCTGCCGGGGTGGTGTGGAAGTACCTGTTTGACCCAACTCAGGGTGTGGTCAATCGGCTCTTGGCGCTCATCGGCGTTTCAGGGCCTGCGTGGCTTAACGATCCCTCCTGGGCATTGCTCTCCATAGTAATTGTGGGCACTTGGAAGCGCGTGGGCTTTAACATGGTCGTTTATCTTGCAGCCCTGCAGGGCGTACCTCGCATGTACTATGAGGCGGCCGCGCTCGATGGGGCCAACGCCTGGGATGTTTTTCGGCGGATCACAGTTCCTCTACTGACACCTACCACGTTGTTCTTGATCATAACTTCATTGATCGAGGCTTTTCAGGTTTTCGACTTAGTTTACGTTATGACAGGCGGAGGGCCTTTGAGAAGCACGGACGTAGTGGGGTACTACCTATATCGTCATGCCTTCCGGTACCATCAACTGGGGTACGCTTCCGCCATCGCTTACTTCATGTTCTTGCTGATCTTTGTGATCACGCTACTACAATTCCAGCTCGGACGCGGAGGTGGGGCAGTTGAAAGCTAAACACTTCAAAAAGCTGCTCATCCACGGTTTACTGCTATCCGGCGCTTTCATCGCAGCTATGCCTTTCTTGTGGATGATTACCACCTCTCTAAAACCCCCAGGCAAGGTATACGATGCCCCCCTTTTTGTCCCTTTATACTTTTATTGGAGCAACTACGTTAAGGCTTGGTCTTTTGCTCCATTTCCTAGATTCTTCCTTAATAGTGCAATCATGGCGATCGGTATCACCCTCTCTCAAACCCTCCTCTCCGCCCTGGCTGGGTATGCCCTTGCTCGGCTCAAATTTCCCGGTCGAAACACCCTTTTCTTTCTCATTTTAGGCACAATGATGATACCATTTCCTATTACCTTGATCCCAAGCTTTCTTATTGTAAATAGCTTGGGTTGGATTGACACTTATCAGGGACTCATTGTGCCACGAGCCGTTAGTGCGTTTGCTATCTTCTTGTTCAGGCAATTCTTCCTTTCCCTGCCGCGTGAGTTGGAAGAAGCTGCGCTCATTGACGGGGCCAACCGGTTCACGATCTTTTTTCGGATCATCCTGCCACTGTCATCCCCTGTTATAGCGACGAGCGCCATTTTTTCTTTCCTCTTCGCTTGGAACGATTTCCTCTGGCCCCTGGTGGTGACCAATTCGACAAGGATGAGAACGATCCAAGTAGGGTTGGCCATGTTCCAAGGACAATACGGCATCTTTTGGACATTGCTTATGGCGGCTAGCACGATTGTTATAGCCCCTGCGATCATAGCTTTCCTGGTAGCCCAAAGGCGCTTTGTCGAGGGCATCACCACGACTGGTTTAAGGGGGTAAGCCATGCGGATCCCAAACTGGGTGCCCGATGCTGTGTTCTACCAGATCTTCCCCGACCGTTTTTACAACGGCGATCCGAGCAATGATCCGCCTGATACTGAGCCTTGGGGCGGTATTCCCACCCGGGAGAACCTCTTCGGAGGGGACCTTGAGGGCGTCATCCAGAAGTTGGATTACATCGCCGACCTTGGAGCAAACGCCATCTACCTCACCCCGATATTCAGAGCCGGAAGCAATCACAAATACGATACCTTCGACTACTTCGCAATAGACCCGGCGTTCGGGGACGATACGGTCTTCGACCGTTTAATTCATGAAGCCCATGCCCGCGGTATCCGCATCGTCTTAGACGGGGTATTCAATCACTGTGGGGTCGGATTTCCACCCTTCCAGGATCTGCTTAGGAAGGGGGCTTCCTCGCGCTACAAGGATTGGTTCATGCCCTACGATTTTCCGCTCCGCATGAAGCCCTATCCCAACTACGCAACCTGTGGCGGCGTAGCTTACATGCCGAAGCTGAACACGCGCAACCCCGATGTGGAGGCCTTCATCCACCGGGTAGCTTTATACTGGCTTGAGCGCGGCATCGATGGTTGGCGCCTCGATATGGCCTATGAGATCCATCCAGGGTTTTGGCGGCGATTCAGAAAAGCGGTGAAAGAGCGCTTCCCGGACGCTTATTTGGTTGCCGAGGAATGGCGCGACCCTTCCCCTTTGCTCCAAGGCGAGGCTTTCGACGGGGCAACACACTACCAGCTGCGGGAACTGCTTTTGGATTTCTTTGTCCGGAAGGCGCTTTCAGCCGACAGCTTCGCCCGTGCCCTTGAGGTCCTCAGAGGAAGGCTTCCTCCAGGTGCAGAATGGGGGATGCTCACCCCTCTTGGCAGCCACGACACCCCTCGGCTCCTGACCGTGTGCGGCGGGGATCCTAAGGTCGCCCTTCTCATGTTTTCCTTTTTGTTTACCTATCCTGGTGCACCCCTCATCTACTACGGGGATGAAAATGGGATGGAAGGAGGGGATGATCCCGACTGCCGGCGCCCCATGATCTGGGAGGAAGCGGCGTGGAACCAAGAGATCCGCGAGGGCGTCCGCCGCCTTGTCCGTCTTCGACACAAGATCGAGGCCTTACGGCGCGGCGTTTTCAAGATGGGCTACGCGGAGGACCGCATATTCAGCTTCTACCGTTTGGGACGGGGGGAAAGCGTGTTCGTAGTTCTTAACGATACTCCTGTGGCACGGGCTGCGACGATTCCCGTGTTATACGAAGACGGCACAATCCTTAAGGATAGTTTGACCGGTGAGCTTTACAGGGTATCCCGAGGCTGCTTACGTTTCGATCCACTGCCCCCGCGGCGAAGCTTAGTCCTAGTCGCTGAATCCGAGGCCGCCATCAGGTAGCCGGGTAATCCCGTGCTTTTAAAGGCTTGAGCTTGGAGATCCTCCTGAGCGAGGGGAGTTCCTGGCCTGCGTCTAGCGCGAAGGGGGCTATCGGCCCAGGCGTTCACCGGGCCTTGGGCGCCAGCCGTTTAGGAAATCGAGCCCGGACATGCGGCGCTTCCCCTCCGGTTGCACCTCGATGAGCTCCACCGCCCCCGCCCCGCACAGGACGCAAGGCCGTCTTCCTTGGGCGTAAATGGTCCCCGGAGGGCCGGCAGGGCCCCCTTCTAGAACCTTTGTGCGATGGATCTTTAGGAGGCGTCCGCGGAAGTGGGTGAAGGCCGAGGGCCAGGGGTTCATGCCCCGCACCCAGTTGTGCACCCGCTCCGCCGGCCAGGACCAATCTATCTCCCCATCCTCCTTGCGGAGCCGGGGGGCCAAGCTCCCCTCCTTCGGCTGCGGCCTTGGACGGATGCGACCGGCTACGTACCCATCTATTGCCTCGAGGAGCAGCCTCCCCCCGAGCTCGGCCAGGCGCCCCTCAAGCTCCCCCCGCGTCTCATCCGGCCCGATCTCCACCTCCTCCTGAAGCAGGATGGGACCGGTGTCCATGCCCTCATCCAGGAGGAAGATGGTAACCCCGGTCTTCCGTTCCCCATTCAGGATGGCCCAAGCCACCGGGGCCGCCCCCCGGTAGTGTGGAAGGAGCGAGGCATGCACGTTGATGCAGCCCAGCCGAGGGAGCTGGAGGACCTGCCTTTTCAGGAGTTGGCCGAAGGCGGCCACCACCAAAAGGTCCAGCTTGAGCGAGCGGAGCCGGCCCAAGGGCTCCGGGGCGTTGATTGAGGGGGGCTGGATCAAAGGGAGGCCGAGCTCCTCTGCGGCCGTCTTCACCGGCGGGGGCTTTGGGGAGAGCCCGCGGCCGGCCGGCCGGTCTGGCTGGGTGATCACAAGGAGGATCCGCCCGGCCCCGGCCAAAGCGCGGAGGACAGGCACGGCGAACTCCCCGGTCCCGGCAAAGGCGATCCTTAGGTCCCTCAAACCGAATGGGCTAAGCTCTTGTCCTCGTCCCTCTGGGAGCGCAGCCTGCGGTACTCCCGCAAAAGCCGGCGCCGCTCCCCGGCCGAGAGGTGATCCAGGTACAGGACCCCGTCCAGGTGATCGATCTCGTGCAAGAGGAGCCGGGCCTCAAGCCCCTCAAGGGAGAGGTCGACCTCCTCCCCATCCTCGAGGAGAGCCCGCACGCGGACCTCCTTTGGCCGTGCCAGGTCCGCCTCCACCCCGGGGATGGAAAGACAGGCCTCGCTTTCCAGCTCCAGCTCCTCCGAGCGCCAGATCACCCTTGGGTTTAATAGGATCCGCTCCTCCTCGCCCAAACGGACCAGGATCACCCGGTGAAGGAGCCCCACCTGGTTGGCGGCAAGGCCCAACCCCTCCACCTGGGAGAATGCCTCCCGCAACCTCTGAGCTGCCTTGCGGGCGGCCGGGCTTTGGGGCTCCACCTCCTTGGCCCGCCGCCGCAGCGCCCGATCGGGGTAAAGAAGGATCATCCCTTTCCTCCTTGGCTATCGAGCAGGAACGCTTATTATAGATGGCACGTCATATGGCCACAACGAAGTGGGGCCTGGAGGACAGGATCGAGCTCGTGCGCAAGGTGATGGAGCTCGAGCGGACCCAGGGGTTTCAGGACCGTGCCGTCTTAGGGGGGCTTGAGGCCTTCGTAAGCCGCCACCTGCCCGAGGGGGGAAGGACCGTGGCCGGCTATTCCAAGATGACCCTGGCAGCCCGGGCCAAGGCCTTGGAAGAGCTTGAGGAGCTTTTGACATCACTGGGGAGGGGCAGGCGCCCCCGCCCCGCGGACCTCTCCCGTCCGGTGGGGGAGGCCACCGGGGTGGGGGAAAAGCGGGCCGCCCTCCTCCAAAAGCTCGGCATCGAGACGATCGAGGACCTCCTCACCTTCTTCCCCCGCCGGCTGGAGGATCGGTCGGTGCAGAAGCCCATAGGCCAGCTGGCCGACGGGGACGCCGTGACGGTGGTGGGCACGGTGCGGGCCAAGTCCAGGATGCGGGTGAGGCCACACCTGGAGCTGATAAAGGCCGCAATAGACGACGGAACAGGCTTTCTTTTTGCCATCTGGTTCAACCAGCCCTGGCTTTGGGACGAGCTCCGGCAAGGGGAGAAGTACGCCTTTTACGGCAAGGTACAGCGCAGGTTCGGGGAGCTGCAGATGGAAAACCCGGTGTGGGAGCCGGCCGGGGCGGGCTTCCACACCGGCCGCTGGGTGCCCATCTACCCCTCCACCGAGGGGCTCTCTCAGGCCAGCCTGCGCTGGCTCATCCGGCGCAACCTGCGCCGCTACGGAGGCGTGGTCCCCGAGATCCTGCCCGAGGAGGTCCGCCGGAGGTTGGGCCTCCTCCCCCGCCGGGAGGCGGTCCGGAGGATCCACTTCCCCCGGGGCCCCCAGGATTTCGAGCGTGCCAGGAAAGCCCTGGCCTTCGAGGAGCTTTTCCTTTTGCAGCTTGGGCTGGCCTTGAGGTACAAGAAGGAGGCCCGCGGCCGCTCCCTTAAGCCGGATCGAAAACTCGTGGAGCGCTTCGTGCAAGGCCTCGGCTTTGACCTCACCCCCTCTCAAAAGAGGGCCCTTAAGGCCATCGAACAGGACCTAAGGGCCCCTTACCCCATGCTACGCTTGCTTCAGGGGGACGTGGGGGCCGGAAAGACCGTGGTGGCCGCCGGGGCGTGCGTCATGACTGCCTCAGCCGGGGCCCAGGCCGCCTTCATGGCCCCCACGGAGATCCTGGCCGAACAGCACTTCTTCGTGCTTCAGGAGCTTTTCTCCGGCCTTCCTGTGCGTGTAGAGCTCTTGACAGGAGGAATCGGGACCAGAAGGCGACAGACCCTCTCCGAGATCGCCAAGGGCGAGGTGGACGTGGTGGTGGGCACCCATGCCCTGATCCAGGAAGACGTGTGCTTCCGCGACCTGGGGCTGGCGGTGGTGGACGAGCAGCACCGGTTCGGGGTGGTGCAGCGGGCGGCCCTGGAGAAGAAGGGCGAGGGAACCAACATCCTGGTCATGTCCGCTACCCCCATCCCCCGCACGGTGGTCCTCACCCTGTACGGGGAGTTCGCCCTGTCGGTGCTGGAGGAGATGCCCATGTCCAGGGAAAAGGTTCGCACCGTGTGGGTGTCCGAGTCCCGTCGGGAAGAGGTGTACCGGGAGGTGGGGGGGTTCCTCGCCCGGGGGGAGAAGGGTTACGTGATCTTTCCGCTGGTGGAGGAGTCCGAGGAGCTGGACCTGCGGGCCGCCACCCAGGCCTACGAGGAGCTGGCCCGGCGGTTCGGAAGGGAAAGGGTAGGCCTCCTCCATGGCCGCATGCCCCCGGAGGAAAAACGAGCGGCGATGTCCGCGTTTCGGGCGGGGGAGGTGAAGGTGCTTGTGGCCACCACGGTGGTGGAGGTGGGGCTGGACGTCCCGGACGCCTCGTTCATGGTGATCGAGCACGCCGACAGGTTCGGCCTGGCACAACTGCATCAGCTCCGGGGCCGGATCGGCCGGGGGGGGCAGGAAGCGGTGTGCTATGCCATCGCTGATCCCAAGACCGAGGAGGCAAGGCGGCGCCTTTCGGCCTTTCGCGACCTCACCGATGGGTTTAAGATCGCGGAAGCGGACCTCCAGATCCGGGGGCCGGGGGACCTCTTGGGGACGGCCCAGCATGGCTTTGTGTCCCGGCTCAAGGCGGCCAGCCTCACCCGGGACCTGGGGCTTTTGGAGCAGGCCCGGGCCGAGGCAAGGAGGCTCTTGGAAAAGGGGGTGCCCGAGCGGCTGCGCCGGGAGGTGGAGCGCAGGTTCGGGGAGGAGCTAGAGCTCTTGGGGGTGTGAATGATCGACGAGCGGCTGATGGCGAGGATCGAAAGGCTCTCCGGCCTTAAGCTTTCGCCGGCGGAGAGGGAAGCCCTCCGGGCCGACCTCACCCGCATCCTGGAGTACTTTCAAAAGCTCACCGAGCTCGATACGGAGGGGGTGCCCCCGTTTGAGCCCCTGCCGGGGAGGGTGAACGTCTGGCGGGAGGACGAGCCCCAAGGGTCCCTTCCGCAAGAGGCCGCCCTGGCAAACGCCCCGGACAAAGAGGACGGCTACTTCCGGGTGCCGCCGGTGTTCGGGGACTAGCCGATCAGGGAGCCCTCCTCCCCTTGCAGGGCGGAGAGGAGCCCCCCGGGCCGGTCCGCCCGGAAAACGAAGATGGGAAGCCTGTGCTCGCCGGCGATGGACACGGCCGCCAGGTCCATCACCCGCAGCCCCCGCGCCAGATACTCCTTGTGCGAGATCCGTGGGAGGGGCTGGGCCCCGGGCACCGCCTTGGGATCGGCGGGGTAAACCCCGGGCACCTTGGAGCCCTTGAGCACCACCTCGGCCTGGAGGGCCAAGGCCCGGATCACCGCCGCGGTGTCCGTGGTTACAAACGGGCTTCCGGTCCCGGCGGAAAGGAGCACCACCTTCCCTTCCCCCAGGGCCTCCCTGGCCCTCCAGGGGTCCACCGGCTCGGCAACCCCAGCACAGGGGATTGCGGACATGAGGAGGCTCGGCACCCCCGCTTGGAACAGGGCCTCCCGCAGGGCCAGGCCGTTGATCAAGGTGGCCAGCATCCCGATGGCGTGCCCTGCGGTTTGGGGGATGTGCGGCAGGGAGGCCCCCCGCGCGATGTTCCCACCCCCGGGCACCACCGCCAGCTCCACCCCGGCCTTGTGCGCCTCACGGATCTCCTGGGCGAAAAAAACAAGGCCCCGCTCGTCCAAGGGGCCTTTTTCCCCACCCAGAAGCTCACCCGAGAGCTTCAGGACCGCCCGGCGCCAGCGCGGCCTCACCCCTCCCCCACCTCAAACCGCACGAACCTCCGGATCACCACCGGCTCACCCAGCTTGGCCCCCAGATCGGCCAACAGGTCCTCCACCCTTGTCTTCCCTGAAGGGTCGCGGATATACGGCTGCTTAAGGAGACAGCTTTCCTCGTAGAACTTGGCAAGCCGCCCTTCCACGATCTTCTCCACGATGTGTGGAGGTTTTCCTTCCTTTTCAGCTTGCTTTTTCAGGATCTCCCGTTCCTCCGCGATTACCTCCTGCGGCACGTCCTCAGGCGAGATCCAGCGGGGCTTTGCGGCGGCGATCTGCATGGCCAGGTTGCGAACGAAGTCACGGAAATCCTGGGAGTTGGCGGCAAAATCAGTGTTGGTGTTAACCTCGACGAGCACCCCCACCTTGCCCGAGTGATGGACGTAGGCCTCTATCCTGCCTTCCTTGGCCTCCCGGGTCTGGTGGGCCAGGAACTCCTTCCCCTCGGTGCGCAGGATCTGCTTGGCCTTCTCCAGGTCCCCGCCCGCCTTGGTCAGGGCGGCCTTGCAGTCCATAATGCCCACCCCGGTCTCCTCCCGGAGGCGCTTGATCAAGTCCGTGGTGATCTCCATCAGCCCTCCTTGTCTTCCTCTTCGATCAGCTCCTCCAGCATCTCCTCGTAGTGCTCCTCCAGTTCTGCCTCGTCCAAGGGGATCTCGTCCATGCTGGCAACGGCCTCTTCCTCTTTCTCCTGTTGGGATTCCGCTTCCGGGGCGGCCGGGGCCTCCGTGGTCTGAAGCCCTTCCCGCCCCTCGATCACCGCATCGGCTATTCGGGAGGTGATGAGCCGGGTGGCCTTTATGGCATCGTCGTTTCCCGGGATCGGATAGTCGATGAAGTCCGGATCACAATTGGTGTCGCAAATGGCTACGATGGGGATCCCAAGGATGTTGGCCTCCCGCACCGCGTGGACTTCCACCGTGGGGTCCACCACGTAAACCACCCCGGGGAGTTTTTCCATCTCCCGTAGGCCGTCCAGGTTCCTGCGGAGCTTGGTGAGCTCCTTTTCCAGCTTGATCCGCTCCTTCAAGGGCAGGCGCTCGAAGGTCCCCTCTTCTAGGTTCCGCTCAAGCTCGAGCATGTACAGTATCCGCCGGCGGATGGTTTCGAAGTTGGTGAGCGTCCCGCCCAGCCAGCGGCGGTTCACCCAATGGGCTCCACACCGCCTCGCCTCCTCCTCTATGGTGGCCTGCACCTGCTTTTTGGTGCCTACAAACAGCACCTCTTTGCCCTGGGCTACCTGATCCCGCACGAAGCTATACGCCCGCTCGAAAAGCTCGAGCGTTTTGCCGAGGTCGATTATGTGGATCCCCTTTCGTTCGGTGTAGATAAACCGGGCCATCTTGGGGTTCCACTTGCGGGTGCGATGCCCGAAGTGAACCCCACATTCAAGGAGCTCCTTCATCGTTAGCAGGGCCAAGCTTCCTCCTCCTTTCCAAGACAGGGATTATGCGGGAGCAAGTATATCCGCCGGGGTGTCCGGCTACAAAACGGGTCGGTTGTCCTTGGCCTGAAGGAGGGTGAGGGGATATGATCTTTATCGATGGCCGACGTCTTGGATGAGGGAATCAGGCCCATCCCTAAGAACAAGGAGGCCGAGCAGGTGATCCTGGGGGCGGCCCTGCTTGAGCCCGAGGAGGCGGTTCCCCGGGTGGTGACCCGCCTGCGGCCCGAGCACTTCTACTTCAAGGCCCACCGGGAGATCTACCGGGCAATCGTGGAGCTTTTCAACCACGGCCAGCTCCCGGACGCGGTCACGGTGGCCAACTGGCTTGAGGAACACGACAAGCTCGACGCCGTGGGGGGGCGGACTTATCTGCACGAGCTCTTGACCCGGGTGACCACCCTGGCGGCCCTGGATCACTACGTCGAGATCGTGGAGACCAAGGCCCTGCGGAGATGGTTGATCCAAGCCGGGGGACAGGTAGCGGAGCTCGGCTTCCGAGAGGAGCTGGACGTGGAGGAAGCCCTGGACCGGGCTGGTGAGCTCATCTTTGAGATCGCCCAGCGCCAGCAGAGCCCCGATTATCATCTCCTAAGCGACTTCCTCTATGAGCACCTGGATTTCCTTGAGGCCCTGCATAAGGACCCAGAGCGCCGCCCCCAAGGGGTGGTGTTCACCGGCTTCGAGCAGTTTGACGACCTCACCTCCGGCTTTCACGCAGCCGACCTGGTGGTGATCGCCGGCCGCCCGGGGACGGGCAAGACCTCGTTCGTCCTCTCGATCGCCCGGGATGCGGCCATCCGCCAGAAGAAGTCCGTGGGCATCTTCTCCTTGGAGATGACAAAGGAACAGGTGCTGGAGCGGCTTCTCTGTGCGGAGGCCCAGGTCAACCTCCATTCCCTCCGCTCAGGGTATCTCCCCCCGGCCAAGTGGGGCCAGATCGCCGAGGCCGCCGGCCGCATCCACCAGGCCTCGATCCTGGTGGACGACACCCCCGGCGCGTCGGTCCTATCCATCAAGGCCAAGGCCCGTCGGATGGCCCTGGAGCACAAGCTGGACCTCCTGATCGTGGATTACCTGCAGCTCGTGGAAGCCGGGATCCGCACGGACGTGCGGGAACAGGAGATCGCCTACATCTCGCGGACCCTAAAGGGGTTGGCTCGGGAGCTCTCCATCCCGGTGATCGCCTGTTCCCAGCTCAATCGGGCGGTGGAGAGGAGGGAGTCCAAAAGGCCACAGCTTTCCGACCTGCGGGAGTCGGGGGCCATCGAGCAGGATGCGGACCTGGTGGCCTTTATCTACCGGCCGGACTACTATGAGGACCCCGATGGGTCCGGGCCGGTGGCGGAGGCCGAGGTCATCATCGCCAAGCAACGAAACGGCCCCACCGGGAAGGTGCGGCTCCTGTTCCACAAGGACTACGCCACCTTCTACTCGCCGGCACGGCGGGCAGAGGAGGTGCCGTTCTAGAAAGGAGGGGTTGGTGATCCCCGAAGGGCTGAGGTACACCAAGGACCACGAGTGGGCAAAGCCCGAGGACGGGACGGTTCGGGTGGGGATAACCCACCACGCCCAAAAGGAGCTCGGGGACATAGTGTTCGTGGAGCTCCCCGAGGTGGGAAGGACCGTAAGCAAAGGGGAGGAAGTTGCCACCGTGGAGTCGGTGAAGGCGGTGGGGGAGGTTTATGCCCCGGTCTCAGGGGAGGTGGTGGCCAGAAACGATGCCCTGGAGTCCTCCCCGGAGCTGGTGAACAAGGACCCCTACGGGGAGGGCTGGCTTTTCGTCCTCAAGATGGAAAACCCAGCGGAGCTGGATGAGCTCCTCGACGCGGCCGCCTACGAGAAACTGGTGGGAGGGGAAGGGTGACGGAGTACATCCCCCACACCCCGGAGGACATCGAAGAGATGCTTTCGGCCATCGGCCTCAAGTCCCTGGAGGCCCTTTTTTCCGATATCCCGGAGGAGGTGCGGAGGCGGTACCGCCCCTTGGGGCTCCCCCGGGGGGACGAGGAGAAGGTCCGCCGCCACCTGGAGGGCCTTGCGAAGCGCTCCACCGGAAGGGGGCTCATCCCCTTCCTGGGCGGGGGGATCTACGACCACTTCGTGCCAGCCGTGGTGAACTACGTGATCTCCCTGCCGGGGTTTTACACCGCCTACACCCCCTACCAGCCCGAGGTCTCCCAGGGGACCCTCACCTGGATGTTCGAGTACCAGACGATGATCTGCGAGCTCACCGGGATGGAGGTGGCCAACTCCTCCATGTACGATGGGGCCACCGCCCTGGCCGAGGCGGCCCTCATGGCCCACCGCACGGTGGGCGGCCGCCGGGTGCTCGTCCCCAGGTCCCTGAACCCCCAGGTGCGGGAGGTGCTCGCCACCTACGCCTGGGGGGCGGGGCTCGAGCTCTTGGACGTCCCCTATAGCGAGGAGGGGAAGCTAGCGCTGGAGGGGGTCCCGGAGGGGCTCTGCGCCCTGGTCGTCCAGCAGCCCAACTTCTTCGGGGTCATCGAGGACCTTTCGGGGCTCAAGGAGCGCATCGGGAAGGCCTTCTTGATCGTTTACGTGAACCCAATTGCCCTGGGGGTGCTCGAGCCACCGGGGGCCTTTGGGGCCGATGTGGTGGTGGGGGAGGGGCAGGTGCTTGGGAACCCCATGGGCTTTGGGGGGCCGCTCCTCGGGATCTTCGCCACCAGGGGCGAGCACCTCCGGCGGATGCCGGGGCGCCTGGCCGGCAGGACGATGGACGCCGAGGGGAGGCCTGGGTACGTTATGGCCTTCCAGACCCGGGAGCAGCACATCCGCCGGGAACGGGCCACCTCCAACATCTGCACCAACTCCGCCCTTTGTGCCCTTGCAGCCACCGTGTACCTGGCCGCCCTGGGGCCGGAGGGCCTAAGGCGGGTGGCCCTGCTTTCCATCGAGCGGGCACACGATTTGGCAAGCAGGATCAAAATGCTTCCGGGTTACGAGCTCGCCTTCTCCAGGCCTTTCTTCAACGAATTCGCCGTGCGCTGTGCGGCCCCGGAGGAAGCGGTGGCCCGTCTCCGGGAGGCAGGCATCGCCGTCCTCCCCCCTGGGCTTGTGGCCAAAGCCGGGCTTGATGGGGCCTTCCTGGTGGCGGTTACGGAAAAGAGGACGGAGGAGGAGCTTTCCAGGTTCGTGGAGGCGCTGAAAGGGGAAGGCTATGGGGACGATCTATGAATGTGGGGCCTCTGGCCGCAAGGGGACTTCCCTTCCCCCGCTCGGCCGGTCTGAAGAGGAAATACTCTCATTCATCCCAGAGGGGCTAAGGCGCAAGGCCCCCCCTTGGCTTCCAGAGGTCTCCCAGCCCGAACTCGTGCGACACTACACTCGCCTTTCCCGGATGAACTACGGGGTGGACACTGGCTTTTACCCCTTGGGAAGCTGCACCATGAAGTACAACCCCAAGCTCCATGAGGAGCTCGCCCGGCTTCCGGGCTTCTCCGGCCTCCACCCCTTGCTCCCCGAGGAGGAGGTTCAAGGGGCGCTCGGAGTGCTGTGGGAGCTTTCGGAGTACCTGAAGGGGATCGCAGGGATGCCGGGGGTAACCCTGCAGCCGGCGGCGGGTGCCCATGGCGAGCTCACCGGGATGCTGCTCTTCAAGCGCTACTTCGAGGACCGGGAGGAGCTTGAAAAGCGCGTCAAGATCCTGCTCCCCGACTCCGCCCACGGCACGAACCCTGCTTCGGCCACCATGGCCGGTTTCAAGGTGGTTTCCATCCCCTCCGATGCTCGGGGGATGGTGGACCTGGCCGCCCTCAAGGCGGCCTTGGGGGAGGATGTGGCCGGGATCATGCTCACCGTGCCCAACACCTTGGGGATCTTCGAGGAGGACATCCTGGAGATCACCCGGCTCGTCCACGAGGCCGGGGGGCTGTGCTATTTCGACGGGGCGAACCTGAACGCGTATCTTGGCCGTGCCCGACCCGGGGACATGGGCGCCGATGTGTTCCACTTCAATTTGCACAAGACCTTTTCCACCCCCCACGGCGGGGGAGGGCCGGGGGCAGGGCCGCTGGCCGTCTCCGAGCCTTTGGTCCCTTACCTCCCCTTGCCCCAAATCGTACGGCAGGGGAACCGGTACGCCCTGGACTGGGATCGCCCCAAGTCGATCGGCCGGGTCCATCCTTACTTTGGAAACTTCCTGGTCATGGTGAAGGCCCTGGCGTACATCTTGCTCCTTGGGGACGAGGGGCTGAGGGAGGTGTCCAACGGGGCGGTGCTGGCGGCAAACTACCTAAAGGAGAGGCTGAAGAAGACCTACAAGCTCCCCCACGATCGCCTGTGCAAGCACGAGTTCGTCCTGTCCGGGGAAGGCCTGGGGGAGGGCATAAGGACGCTGGATATCGCCAAGCGCCTCATCGACTACGGCTTTCATCCACCCACGATCTACTTTCCCCTGATCGTAAAGGAGGCGCTTATGATCGAGCCCACCGAGACCGAGCCCAAGGAGGTCCTGGACGCCTTCTGTCAGGCTATGGAAGAGATCGCTCAAGAAGCGCAAAAGTCCCCGGAGCTTTTGAAGGAGGCGCCCCACCGGGCCCCGGTCCGGCGGCTGGACGAGGCCCGGGCAGTGCGCCAGCCCATCCTGCGGGAATCCCCCGCTTGACGGGACACCCCTCGGGGCTGTAGCCTGGTCCAAAAGGAGGCACCATGAGGTACGCAGCGCTGGTCGTCTGTATCCTGATAGGAATTGGGGCCGCTGGGGTCGCCCAACATCAGTATGCGTTTTACTACGACCTCTCCGGGGGACAAGATCTCGTGATAAACATGATGAATACCATGGAGGAAAGCTCCGCTTATCTGATAGAGGTCTATGACGCTTGGGGGAACCTCTTGTGGCAGAAGACAGGGGAACTTGGAGCCTACGAGGCGGAGTTCTACAGGCTGGGGGAGTTTGTGGCCGCCGAGGAGATGAACTGGGGGGTGGTCACCCTGGCCTCCGAGCAGGAACTTGTGTTCGGGCTGGAGTACCTGGCGGGGGGAGAGCTCGCCTCCATAGACAACATCAGTCGGGAGGTCCCGGAAGTTGAGAGTGGGGTGCCCTACTGGCTGGGGGCCTACTACACTCAGGCGGAGGGCCTATCCACCGGGGTCATCATCATGAACCCGCATGCCGAGGCCACTTCGGTGAACGTCTCCCTTCGGAACCCCAACGGCGCCCTCCTCTACAGCCAAGACATAGACCTTGGTCCCCACGAGTCCGAATACCTTGACCTAGACAAGCTCGTTGGCCAAGGGGGTTTGATCTGGGGCTTGGTAGACGTTCAGATGCAGGAAAAAGCGGTTGTAGTGGCCGTGGAGTACTACGGGGAACGGCTTGAGGTAGATAACATCACCGAGTACTACTTCTGAAGCCGCTTTTTTCAAGGGCACATTCGATCGCCTCCACCGCCTGGTGGAGGCGATCCTCTTCTTCCCCTTCGGCCAGGATGCGGATCAAGGGCTGGGTCCCCGAGGGGCGGACGACCAGCCGCCCGCCCTTTCCCAGCATGGCCTTGGCCTCCTCGATCGCCTGCCTCACCTTGAGGTCCTCCAGGGCGCCTTTTCTGTCCACAACCGGGACGTCAACCCTCACCTGGGGGTAGACGGGAACCGGGGCTGCCAATGTGGCAAGATCCCTTTCCAATCTCTGGAGGGCGTGGAGGGTGAGGAGGGCGGTGAGGATCCCGTCCCCGGTGGGGGAAAACCGGGCGAACACGATGTGGCCGGAGGGCTCCCCGCCGAGCTGGATCCCCTCCTTTCGCATGGCCCAAGACACATGTCGATCCCCCACCGGCACCCGCACCACCTGGAAACCCTGTTCCTTCAGGTAGCGCTCTGCCCCCATGTTCGCAAGCACGGTGAATACCACCGCCCGGGGGGAGAGTTCCCCCAGCCGGTGGAGCTGGGGGGCCAGGGCGGCCATAAGCCGGTCCCCCTCCACCACCTGTCCCTGTCCGTCCACCAAGAGCGCCCGATCCCCGTCCCCGTCGAAGGCGACCCCCAAGTCCGCCCCCTCGGCCCGCACCAAGGCTTGAAGGGGCTCGGTGGCCGCCGCCCCGGTGGCGTTGATCCTGGTCCCGTCAAGTTCCCCCCCGATCACCGAAAGCCTCGCCCCCAGGGCCTCGAATACCCTGGGCGCCACCTTGGCGGTGGCCCCATGGGCGCAGTCCAGGGCGATCTTGAGCCCAGAGAGGGAAAGCCCCTCCACCGCCCGCAGGAGGAAGGATAGGTAGCTCTCCTCGGCCTCCGGCCAGGGGGCCACCCAGCCCAAGCGCTGACCCTCCGGCCGGCCATCCAGGAGCGCCTCCACCCGCTCCTCTTCCTGGGGGGATAGCTTCAGCCCCTGGGGATCGTAGAACTTGACGCCGTTATCTTCCGGGGGGTTATGGGAGGCCGAGATGACGGCCCCTAGCTCGAACCTCCCTTGGCGCACCAGGTGTGACACCGCCGGCGAGGGGAGTATCCCGGCCAGGCTCACCTCACAGCCCGCCTCGGCCAGGCCGGCAGCGCAGGCCGCCTCCAGGGCCGGCCCGGAGACCCGGGTGTCCCGGGCCAGCAAGGCCCTCCTTGGGCTGAAGGCCCTCCCCGCCGCACGCCCCAGCCGGAACGCCAGCTCACAGGTGAGCTCCAGCCCCGCTACCCCCCGTACCCCATCCGTCCCGAAATACTTCGGCATCCCCTCTCCATCCTCACATGGGTTGTCCGGATGTTACCCCAAAGGGAGGAGACAGCCAACCCACCACAAACCCGGTCCAGTCGACCCTCCCCGGGGGGAAACATGAGAGCTTTTCGGGGGGCGGGCTGGGAGGCGGGCCGGAGGAGCACCCCTTAAGCTTTGGGGTGTGATGACGGGATTCGATCGCCTCTCCACGGAGGAGCTTTTGGCCCGGTTGCGAGAGGCCGAGGCAAAGGGGGAAGAGGAGCTCGCCGACTCCATCCGACAGGAGCTCGTGCAGCGCCACACAGGGCTGGTGCGGGCGATAGCCGCCGAGTTCAGCTTCACCGGGGAGCCGATCGAGGACCTGGTGCAGGCCGGCTACCTAGGGCTCCTGGGGGCGGTGGCCAACTTCGACCTGGCCCGGGGCACCAAGTTCTCCACCTACGCCACCCACCTCATCAAGGGGGAAATCCGCCACTACGTCCGCGATAAGCATGGGACGGTGCACGTGCCCATGTGGATCAGATCACTGGCCAGCCGGGTGACCCAAGCCCAGGATCACCTTTACCAGGCCCTGGGCCGTCCCCCTACCCTGGAGGAGATTGCCGGCCATTTGAAATTGAAACCGGGGGTGGTGCGTGAGGCCCTGAAGGCCCGGGACGCCATGACCTACGTCTCCCTGGATGCGGAACGTCGCGCCCACGATCCCCGGCCCAGCTTCGATCTGGAGGACATCCTGACGGAGGAAGGGGGGGAGCTCCCCCTGGAGGTGCGCCTCAGGATCGCAGGGGCTGTGGAACGGCTGTCGGAGCTGCAAAGGCGCATCATAGAGGGGCTGTTTTACCAAGGGAAGTCGCAGTCCCAGGTGGGCAAGGAGGTGGGTCTCTCCCAGCGGCAGGTTTCCCGCCTGAAAGATCGCATCCTAAAGGAGCTAAAGGAGGAGCTGTTCGGGGAGCCCTCTTCGTCTAAGGGGGGCAAAGATGTGGAAGAATGAAAACAAGATGCAAGGGAAGGTGGCGATGGAGCTTTTGGTTTCAATCGGCGGGATCGTGGAGATGATCCGCAGCGCGGTGGGCTTCCTTGAGCGCGGAAGAAGGGATGAGGGGATGGCCCAGCTTCAGGCGGCCATAGATAGCGTTCGGGGGGAGATCACAAGCTGGCAAAGCAGCACCATTGAGTGGCCCCTGCCCCGGGAGCAGCTGGTGGGGGAGCTCGAGGCGGTGCTCGATGAGCTCCTCGCCGCCAGGCAGGCCCTGGAGGCGGCCGGCTCAAGGGGTTAGTCCGCTTTCCCCATTTCAGCCCCTCCCAGGCTCGCTTACCCTGCTCTCAAGGTGAGGGAGGTGGTGCTGGCCGCCGCGCACCTTGGTTACGACCCCCGGACCGTGCCCATCGGCGGGGGGGCCCAGGTAGCCATACACCTCCTCCGACATTGGGCCGAGTCCGCCCCCTTTTCCCTGACCGTGCTCGGCTCGGGCCCCATGCCGCCCGCCCTCGCCCAGGGCAGGGTTCGGTATCAGCACATCCCCTGGCACCTGCCGGGATGGAGTGGGGCCCTCACCGAGCTTGGGGTCAGGGGTTACGCCTCGTTCTCCAGGCAGTTCGAACGGGGGGTCACGGAGTTCCTCCGCCGGCGGGCCTGCGAAGTGGACCCCACAGGGGTTTGCGTTGTCCACAACGACATATGCGAGGCGGGTGACTTCAGGGCCATCGCCGGCTTCGGGTACCGCCAGGTGGCGATCTTCCATGTGGACGTGGTGGATTATGCGGCCAACATATACCTTGGGGGGAAGGTGAGCGCCCCTGCCCTGGCCAGGCTGTGGCGGGGGGTGGCCCGCCTGCGGGCCCGTCGGCTCTTCCCGGATGTGGTCCGGCTGATCCTGGAGAAGCAGGAGGCCTGCGCTAGGTTTTGCCAGCTCCTCGTGGTCCCTTCCGAACAGATGGCCCAGGTACTTCTTTCCTCCTACCCATGGCTCTCCCCGGGGAGGGTGCTGGTGGTGCCATGGGGGGCGATCGTGGACCGGGAGGTCCCGGGGGTGGAAGAGGAGAAAGAGGGGATCAAAGAGGAGTATAGGCTGGATGCCGACACCCCGGTCCTAATATCCCTGAGCCGCATCTCCCCTGAGAAGGGGCAGGACCTCTTCCTCAAGGCATTGTGCCTATGGGAGCGGAGGAGGGGGGAGCGGCTGGTGGCCTTCATCTGCGGGGCGCCAGCCTTCATCCACGGCAAGAGCTACCTGCGCCGGCTCCTGCGGCTGGCCCGCCGGCTGCGCCGGGTGGAGGTTCACTTCCCCGGGTACGTGAGCGGGGCCCGCAAGGCGGCGTTCCTCGAGCTCTCCGACCTCTACGTCTTTCCCTCCCGGCACGAGTCATATGGCCTCACCCTGGTGGAGGCCCTGGCCGCCGGGCTGCCCGTGCTCACCACGGATCACCGGTCCGCCCGCGACCTCGTCCGCCCCCAGTTCGGCCTGGTGGTGAGGAAAACCCCGGAGGACCTGTACCGAGGGCTGGTGGAGCTCCTTAAGGGGCGGGAGCGGCTGCCCGCCATGGGGGCCCAGGCCCGGGCCTTCGCCCGTGACCTCAGCTTCCGGAAGGCGGCCGAGCGCCTGACCCAGGCCATCGCCGGCTCTTATAATGACAGGGAGGGTTGACCATGCGGGCGATCGGATTTTGGGTTTACCATGCGATCTGGGCTGTGGGAGCCGCCCTGGTGGGCCTGGTAATCGGTTTTTTGGTGAAGACCCCGCCCACCGCGGTGAGTTCCGTCCTTTTGGTGATCGGGCTCATCCTGTTGGGCCTCGGCGGGCTTTGGGGAAGGAAGATGCAGCGCCGAGGCTAGCGAAGCCCCAAACGAGGGTAATCTGCGTTACCTTAGGCGGCCCGGCCGCAGGGCCGGGTCGGCATCCCCAGGGTCCTGCTCAGGCAGTAGCTCTTCCCCTTCTTCTGCGCGTTCTTCCGGACATCAGGCTATGAGGTCGGGCTACCACGCCTCCAGGTTCGATTTCCCCTTCTATCAGGGGGGCTTGCAAGGAGGGAGTTTTGCGGCGGCCCAGAGGGCAAAGGAGAAAAGAAAGCGGCTCCTTGCGCTGGGGAGGGAGGCCCCGCCAGACAAGCCCTGCCTCATCCTTGAGCTGGACGGCCGAGCCGGGATCATCACGAGGCTCGAAGCGTACCTTGACCCCATCGCCCTGCTTGCGCGCCGGCCCCGGGAGGCCTTCGACCCCAAGAAGATCATCTGCCTCCCCTACATGGCGGACCACAACTTCGCCCTCGAGGGGGCGCTGGCGCACTTCGGCTACCACGCGGAGAGCCTGCCCCCGCCGGACGAGGAGTCCCTGGCCCTGGGGAGGAAATACGCCACCGGCGGGGAATGCCTCCCCTTCATCCTCACCACCGGCGATTTTTTGAAGCTGGTAAAAAGACCCAGAAGATGCTCCTCCCCCTTCAGCAACGCGGGCCTGGTGAGGATCTTGGAGGAGCTGGGGGGAGATGTTCGCATCGCCCCCATTCTACAAGAAGCTTGGGGACACCCGCCTCCGGGGTGAGTGGCCCCTTCACATGAAGACCCGCCTGGAGAGGCTTGTGCTGAGGCTGGATGAGAGCCGTCTTGCGCGGGCCTTCCGAGAGGGCCTTCCCCGGCTCAACTGGCACCGGGTGCTGTGGCGGCACGCCGAGCTCCTTTCGACCTATGGCGTCCCTGAGACCGAGGCCCGAAAGGCAGCCGGGAGCTGGTGCGGGAATTTGCAGCTCGGGACCACGCGGCCAACTACGGGCACGTTCCCGCCGCGGCCCGGGCGTTGGGCCTACATCCACTGCTCGGAGGCGGCGACGAGGAAGCTCGCGGCGGAGTTTCCGGGAAAGAATTTGGTGGTCACCGGGCACATCGCCTCGGATTCCCTGGGGATCAACCCATTCCTCAGCGAGCTTTCGAAGCGGGGTGTCGAGGTGCTGCCCCTGGACGTGGTAGCGGGAGGCTAGGTATCCGGTATGTGCCTGCCGCAGTCATCAACGGGTGGCTGGCAGTGATGTGCAGTCTTGATCGCTCTTACTCTTCTGTTTCTGGACGCCAGACGGTGATTTCGAGGGAGTCTTTCCCCTTATTCCCTGCATCGTCATACACATAAAGCGTGACGTAATAGGTCTTTTCGAAGACGCCCTCCGGAAGGGAATACGTATGGGTGACCTCTTCGCGCTCTATCGAGACAACCGCCATCGGTTCAGGGCGGAAGCTCTCTCCATCACCGAAGCTAACCCAATAGAATTCAATCTTACGCCCCTCCCTGGCCTGGGCTGAAACGTAAAACTCCATGGGTTCACCGGCCGCAACTGAGATGGTGTAAGCCTCCAGAACGGCAATAGGGCCAACCTCGCTGGGGCCAAAAAGCTGGACACAACCGGAAAGCCCCAAAATCGAACCGACCATAAACAAAGCTATCCCTAGACCCCTGAGGATACTGATCCCCCTCCCCATCGTTCAACTCACCTCCCTTGACCCGTCAACGGCTGATGTAAACAAAGCCCTGAAACGGTCCGAATGTGACAAGATCCCCCAGCCACGTATCCTTAACCGTGGCGCGGTAGATGTAAGCCCCGCTCCGCAACTCTCCCCCTGACCACCAGACCTCGGTGCAGTTTTCACAAGCAACAGAAGCTACCTGTCTTCCAGTCAATAGACCTTGACCTCGATCCAGTAAAAGGATCCATCCCAGAGCCCTTCAGGATCACGGTCAGAAAAATAATGATAAATAACTTCAAAGCACGTTCCCCCATTTCTTATGATTTCGGGATCGGGTACAACATCGTAGACCTCGACTGGATAGGAGTAACTCGAGCTATTTTTATTAGGTTGTGCTTCGATTGCTTCCGGAGACGCGGTTACAAACCCAAGTGGGGTTAGGCTCAATAAGATCGCCGCCGCAACCGATACCACCCCACGCACCTGAACAGGTTCACCACCTCCCAAAGCGGGATTTATCGCGTAGCGTCCCTCCGGTCAAGTCCCCGAGGTTGCCCCGTTGAAATGGTCACCAAAAGGAAGAGCGATCGCCTGGAACGAGGGTTCCATGAGGAGGAGCACCGGTGCTCCGGGGGGCCTTCACCGCCTCTATGGGTGCCGTTGGCGGGGGGTGAGGTCTAGGCGCTCTTAAAACGCCGGAAGTCGAGCCAGGCTTGGAGTATGAGGACGGCGGAAAGCTGGTCCCGCACCCTTCGCTTTTTTTGCTCCCTGAGGCCTGCCTCCCGAAGGACCCGGTTTGCCTCCACCGTGGTCAATCTCTCGTCCAAGAACTCCACCGGAAGGCCGGTCCGCGCCCCCAAAGCCTCGCCGAACGCTCGCGCCTTGGCGGCCTGTTCCCCCTCGCTTCCGTTCATGTGTAAAGGGAGCCCCACCACGATTTTTTCTACCCCTTCTCTACGGCAGAGCTCAACGAAGTAGGAAAGGTCTTCTTCTCCCCCCTGGCGGATGTACACCCCGCGCCCCTGGGCCACGGTGCCGGTCTCGTCCGAGAGGGCGATCCCGATGCGCCGGTCGCCGACGTCCAGCCCCAGCACCCTCATGAGCCGGAGAGGATGAAGAGGGCCCGGCGGATCATCTCCTCCACCGGGGCCTGGGGGCACTCCCTCCGGAGCCGGTCAAGCGCCTTCCTGGCCTCGGACTCGGAAAAACCCAGGGCTTTGGAGGTGAGGGCGCGGAGCACCACCTGCTCCTTCTCCCCCAGGGGGGTGGGAACGGGGGCCGTGATCTTAGATAGGCGCCCGGCGAGCTCCACCATCACCCGCTGGGCGGTGCGGCGGCCGATCCCCTTCACCTGTTCCAGTGCGGAGAGGTCCCCGCTTCGCACCGCCCTGGCCAGCTCCTCCGGGGGCAGGGCGGAAACAAGCCGGAACGCAAGCCGCGGCCCGAGTTGGGGCACTGAGAGGAGCCCGGCGAACAGCTCCCGCTCCTCCCGGGTGGCAAAGCCGTAGAGCTCAAATGAATCCTCCCGCACAACCAGGTGTGTAAAAAGCCGCACCAGGGCCGGATCTACCTCATTTACAGTGCGGGGGGGCACCGTAACCTTGAGCCCCACCCCGCCCAGGGAAAGAACCAGGTACTCATCCCCCTTTTCTACCACCGCCCCCTCTAAGTACTCCAGCATCCCGCTTGTACCCCCAAGGCCTGTGCCCGTCTTTTCAGCTCCTCGAGCTTTTCCTCAGGCAGGGAAAGCGTAAGGCTGGGCATCCCATCGTATCCCTGCTTAAGGACCTTCGCCCCCATCCGCCCGGCCAAGGCCAGGGCCTCACCGAGTCTATCGGCGGGCACCCGGATCCTGACCTGCACCTCTGGGGTCTCCTCCACCATCCCGACGGCTTGGAGCGCCATCCGGGCCGCCTCCCGGTATGCCCGCGCCAGGCCCCCCACCCCCAGCTTCACCCCCCCGAAATAGCGCACCACGACGACGAGCACGTTCCAAAGCCCTTCCCCCTCGAGGAGCTGGAGGATGGCCCGCCCGGCTGAACCCGCCGGCTCACCCGCATCATCGGCCCTCACCCGCTCCTCTCCCTTCTCCTTAAGCCGGTAGGCGTACACGATGTGCCGGGCGTCGTGAAAGCGCCGCCTGAGGGCCGCGAGGTGTTCCTCGACCTCCTCTTGGGAGCGAACCGGGAAGGCGAACGCCAAAAACCGCGAGCGCCTTTCCGCGAGCTTTGCCTCTCCGGCCTTAGCGATCGTACGCATCGAAGGAAAGGGGCGGCTCCTCGCGCGCCAGGGCCGCAAGTTCCTGGAAGGCCCGGTCCACCTTTTCCTCCTCCCCGGAGAGGAGCAGCACCACGGCACCCTCCCCGGCCCCCACTCCACCGCTTGCGATGTGGGTGGCCTCGACCCCGTAAAGGAGGGCTGTCGCCTCCGTCTCGGTGACCACGGTGCCCACCAGGGGGTACAGGCCCACAGAAAGGCCAGTGGCCCGCACCCTTTGTGCCCCGAGCTCACGCGCTAGGTCCACCACCCTCCGGTGGACGCTCTTAAGCTTCGAGATGGGGATCACGATTTCCACCCCCCGGGCCAGGGCCGCGGCCACGTACCTCCCCACCGTCCCGCCGGTCCCAGAGGCCATGAACACCCCGCATACCCCCTCGGGATCGAGGACGTTCCCGCCCTTTATGATCACGTCCCCGGCCTTGAGGCGGGCAAGGACCTCCTCCGGGGAGAGCTCCACCGGCCTTCCCTGCTCCAGCACGAGCTCCCTCCCCCGCCGCGCCTCCGGGACCACGGAAAGGGTCCTCCCCACATAGCCTGCACAGTGGGAGGCCGGATCCACGCGCCTTCCGGTGAGCTCCTCGGCCACGTAGGCATTGGTGGTCCCCAGGGTGACCACCACAAGGCCCTGCTCCAAGGCCCTGCGCACCTGTGGCAGGGCAGCCACCCCCCGGGCGATGAGCCGCTTGGCCGCCGCCGGGGGCAACACCACCGTCGCCTTTGCCCGACTGTCCCGCTGCATGCTATAAAGCTAGCGGAGCGGCGGCGGTTTGGCAAAGGGGGACGGTTGGGGAAGAGGGGGAGAAGTTGAGGACTGGGCTTATTTTGGTCGCTTTGGCCGTGTTCCCCTGGGTGGCGGCTGCCCAGGGGATGGGGGGCGGCCTCTGGGTAGAAAGCCTCGACATCGAAGGGACCAAGGCCGCGCTTCTGGGGTGGGCGGAGGGGCAAGATCTGCCGGAGGAGACCTTAGGCGAGCTGGGGGCCCTGCTAGGGGGGTTGCCGGCTGTGATCCCGGTCCCCCTTTTTGGGGTGGCGCTGGGGGTTCCCCTCGGGCCGGTGGAGTTTGAGCTTGAGGGGGCCTTGCTCACGGATGGGATGTTGCGGAGCCTGGGCGGCTGGCCGGCCCAAGGGTTGGAGCTGGACCTGGCGTTCCGGGCCTGTTACCTTGCCCTGGGCCTCTCCCCCCGGCTCGACCTGGGCCTGATCGCCGTGGCGGGGACCTGCGGCCTGTTCCTTTGGGCAGGGGACCTTTCCTTTCAACTGGCCACCTACGGGTGGAAGCTGACTTGGCGGGGGATCGGGGGGACCCTGGGGGCCCGGCTTGAGCTGGGGCTCCCGTTTTTTCGCCTGTTTTGCTCGGGGGCGCTTCTCTTCCCCTGGGGGCAGGTTCAGGACGCCTGGGGCATCCGGGTCGGCCCATGGCAGGGGAGGGTAGGGGTGGTGATCAGGTTTTGATCGACGAGGCGAGATTGATCAAGCTTGCGGTGGAGGCACGTAAGAGGGCCTACTGCCCGTATTCGAACTTCCCGGTGGGGGCGGCCCTGCTCGCCAAGGACGGCAGGATATTCACCGGCTGCAACGTGGAGAACGCCTCCTACGGGCTCACCATGTGTGCCGAGCGGGTGGCCCTGTTCAAGGCCGTCTCTGAGGGGGCAAGGGGGTTTCTGGCGATCGCCATCGCCTGTGGGGAGGGACCATGCGCCCCTTGTGGGGCCTGCCGGCAGGTCCTCCACGAGCTTGCCCCGGGCCTTGAGGTGATCATGACGGACGGGGAGGGGAAGACGGTGCGCCGGGGGAAGCTGGCCGACCTCCTGCCCCAGGCCTTCACCCCCTCCCACCTGGAAGACCAGCCGGACCTTCCAAGGTAACTTTCATTTTGGGAAACTTTTCTTTTCCCGGAAGCCTGGCTTGACGTTGAAGTTCCCGCTCGATAAACTAATCTCGGAGGAGAGAAGTTGTCTAAAAAGCAAGTTCGGGAGCCTTCGTTGGGGGAGCGGCTGCGCCGGCTGAGGAAGGCCAAGGGGCTTACCCTGGCGCAGCTTGCCGAGCGGGTGGGCAGGTCTGAGGCCTATCTTTGACACTTAGGCCTTCGATTTGATCCCTTCGGAGGGCTGAAGTGCCCAAGAGATGGCATCGATTCCCTCGCCCAACGGAAATTGTAGTGCCTAGAGATTTTCGGTATATCTTGACATCTAGCGATCAACATGCTATGATTCCTGTGCTATGTATTTGAGGGTGAAAAGGTTCCGCAACAAGGACGGCTCGGTCAGGGAGTACCTGTACATCGTGAAGGGCGTGCGGGTGGATGGGAAGCCCCGCCAGAAGGTGGTGGCCTATCTTGGCCGCCTGGACGAGCTGCGGGAGGAAGGCGCCATTGACTCCCTGGTGGAGGGGCTTTCCCGCTACGCCGAGAGGGCAAAGGTGATGGATGTGGCCCAGGACCTTTTTTGCCACTCTGCCAAGGAGTACGGGCCGGCCTTGGTGTTCAAGCGGCTGTGGGAGGAGCTTGGGCTTGGGGAGTTCCTTACTAGGTACGTAGCCGAGCGGGGGTTTGAGTTCGATGTGGTGGCGGCCATCTACGCCATGGTGCTGAATCGTCTTTTGGCTCCCTGTTCCAAGCTGGGGGTGTCCCGGTGGATAGAGGAGGTGGAGGAGCCTTCTTTCAGGGGGCTTTCCCTGCATCACTTCTACCGGGCGCTGGACGTACTCTACGAGTACAAAGGAAGGCTTGAAGAGGATCTTTTCCGCAGGAGGCGGGATCTTTTCTCGCAAGAGGTAGACTTGGTGTTTTTCGACACCACCACGGTGTCGTTCCACGGTGAGGGGCCGGAGGGGCTAGCGGAGTACGGCTACTCACGGGACAGGCGTCCGGACTTAAAGCAGATCGTGGTGGCGGTGGCGATGACCAAGGGAGGGATGCCGATCGCACACGAGGTTTTCCCTGGGTCCACCTCCGATGTGCGGAGCTTTGCCCGGGTGATCGCTTCCTTGAAGGAGCGGTTTCCCATTGGGCGGGTGATCATGGTGTCGGACCGGGGGACGGTGAGTGAGGGGAACCTTTCGCTTCTTTCTGGGCTTGGGCTTTCCTACATCGTGGGGGTGAGGATGAGGCGGGTGCGGGAGGTGGGGGAGGAGGTACTTTCCCGGCCGGGCCGCTACCGGGAGGTGGCGGAGAACCTGAAGGTGAAGGAGGTCCGGCATGAGGGGAGAAGGTACATCGTGTGCCTGAACGAGGAGGAGGCTGAAAGGGAAAGAAAAGCCCGGGAGGAGATGGTGGAAAAGCTCCGGGAGAAGCTAGCCCGGGGTGGAGTGAAGAGTTTGGTGGGCAACCGGGGCTACCGGAGGTACCTGAATGTCAAGGGGGCAGAGGCGGAGATCGATGAGGAGGCGCTCGAGCGGGAGGCCCGCTACGACGGCAAATACGTGCTTTTGACCGACAGCGACCTTCCGGCGGAGGAGGTGGCGCTGGCGTACAAGGGGCTGTGGCAGGTGGAGGCGGCGTTCCGGGAGCTGAAGGACCAGCTTGAGCTGGGACCGATCTACCACTGGACCGAGCCCAGAGTGCGGGCGCATGTGGCCGTGTGTTTCCTGGCTTTCCTTCTTGAGGTGGAGTTTGAGCGGCGGCTTTCTGAGCTTGGGGTAGAAGTGAGCTTCCGGGAGGTGCTTTCGGATCTTAGGCGGGTGAAGGCGGTACACCTTGAGGTGAAGGGCAAGCCCTATCTTGCACGCACCGAGCTTTCCGGGCAGGCGTACCAGGGATTCCGGGCAGCCGGGGTAGCGGTGCCGCCCCGGGTGGTGGAGCTGTAGTGGGTACGTCTGCCTATTAGCCGTTGAAACGCTGGTTCCAAGGCAAATCTCTGTCCCACAGTGTCAAACTTGGGTGAGGGTTATCTCAGCCGGCTGGAGAGGGGGCAGGTGAACCCCTCTTTAAGCACGCTAAAGAGGATTGCGGACGTTTTGGGGAGGCCGGTGGTGCAGCTTTTGGATGATGTGGTATTGCCCTTGGCGCGGGCGGCGCAGGATGGGGGGCACAGGCGGCTTGTCGTCTCCCCTGAGCTGGAGTACGTGATCCTGTCGGCGCCCAACGACCGGTTTGCTCTTTTTAAGGTGATTCTGGCAAAAGGGGGAACGAGTGGGGAGGAGCCTTACTGTCATGAGGGGCTTGAGGCCGGGATTGTCCTTAAAGGGAAGGTGCGGATCACGGTGGGCGGGAAGAGCTTTGTGCTTGGGGCAGGGGACAGCATAACTTATAGGTCGGATCTACCCCACCGGTTTGAGAACGTGGGGGAGGAGGAGGCGATAGGGATCTGGGTGGTAAGCCCTCCCACCTTTTAGGGAAGGAGGTGATAGCTGAAGCAATTCTTAAAGCAAAAACATCTTAAATTCTGCGGAGGTGATGACTTTGAAAAGGAAATTGGTTTTTGTGATTCTGTTTTTGACGACGATTGCGGCCGTAGGGCTCGGCTACGAGGTTGTGGACGGCAAGATCCACATCGTATATGCCGCCCGCCAGCCGGTGGAGAACCTGGACCCAAGCATCCATTATGACTGGTCTACCCGGAACCTTCAGCAGTCGGTATACGATGCCCTGCTTAAGTACGTGGGCGATCCGCCAACCCTTGAGCCCTGGCTGGCGGAGAAGTGGGAGGGTTCTCCGGACGCCACGGTGTGGACGTTCCACCTGGTAAAGAACGCCCGCTTCCACAACGGGGATCCGGTGACCGCTGAGGCGGTGAAGTTCTCGTTCGAACGGACTCTCACGCTGAAACAAGGGCCGGCTTGGATGTTGCTCGATGTCCTCGATCCTTCCGGAATAGAAATCGTGGATGATTACACAATCAGATTCCACCTAAATGAACCGTACGCTCCGTTCCCCTCGGTAGTGCCCTGGTGGTACATCATGAATCCCAACGAGGTCATGGCCCACGAGGTGGACGGCGACTACGGCCAAGGATGGCTGCAGGACCACGAGGCGGGCTCGGGCCCCTTCGTCATCAAGGAGTGGAAGCACGGGGAGTACTACTGGCTCGAAGCCTGGGACGAATACTGGAAGGGGTGGCCAAATCCTGACCATATCGGTGGATTCATCTTCAAGCTCGTCCGTGAGGCGGCTACCCAAAGGATGATGATTGAGTCCGGTGAGGCGGACATCGTAGAGGGGGTAACGCCGCGCGACTTTGATGAACTAGCGAAAACTCCGGGCATCTATGTGCCCGAGTACCCCGGGATGACCACGTTTGGCATCAAGATGAACACCCAGAAGGGCATGACGGCGAACCCCATGATCCGGAAAGCGATCTGTTACGCGTTTGACTACGATGCCCTCATAGACATCTACGAAGGCCACGCAGTGCTTGAAGACAGCCCGTTCCCCATGGCCACGAAGGGGCACGTGGACCTGTCCCAGTGGATCTACCGTCAGGACCTGGCCAAGGCCAAGGAGTTCATGGCCAGGGCCGGGTACCCGGACGGGGGCTTTGAGCTGGAGTACGTGTACGTGGCCGGGCTTGAGGAAGAGCGCCTGATCGGGCTTGCCCTCCAAAGCTCACTGGCGCAGATCGGGATCAAGGTAAATCTGGTGCCGCTCATCTGGCCTCAGATGGTGGAGCGGGGCTCAAAGCCGGAGACCTCTCCGGACATGATGGCCGTGTTCACCACGCCGATCTCTAACGATCCCGATGCTGTGGCCATTCAGTACCATCCCATGTCCGCCGGGCGGTATTACTACTCCCACTGGTACTCGAATCCTCGCGTGACCTATTTGGTGGAACAGGCACGGAGCATCTCCGACTGGGATGCCCGGGCCAAGATGTATGATGAGATCCAGCGGATCGTCCTTTACGATGCCCCAGAGGTTTTCGGGATGCTGTACAACCGCCGGTGGGCACTGCGGGACTACGTGCAAGGGTTCCGGTTCTGCCCAGTGCGGATGACTTCTGAAATCGACATGTACACTCTTTATATCGACAAGTCCAAGCTGCCCTGATTTGAGAGACTAGGGGGCTGTCCGCCGGGCAGCCCCCTTTCTGCTTGCCATGCTGGCGTACATCGTACGGCGACTGTTTTTCCTGGCCTTGACACTGCTCGGCCTGTCTGTGGTGACCTTCTTCATCTCCCGGGTTGTGCCCTCAGATCCCGCTCGGCTTGCGGCCGGCCCTTACGCAACCGATGAGATGGTACAGAAGATTCGACAGGAATTCGGGCTGGATAAGCCGCTTGCCGTGCAATACTGGAATTACATATCTGGGATCTTCCGGGGCGACTTTGGTCGGTCTATACGGACCCGCCGCCCGGTATCCCAGGACCTGGGGCGTTTCTACCCAGCGACATTGGAGCTAGTCCTCTTTTCACTTGTGGTTTTCGGTGCCATTCCCGGGGTAACGCTTGGCGTACTGTCCGCATACTATCACGATCGGTGGGTGGATCAACTGGTCCGGCCTATCTCCATCATTGGCCTTGGTCTTCCGGGATTTTGGCTAGCGTTGATGTTGCAGTCGTTGATCGCGTCCAAGCTGGGCCTGCTTCCCGTGGGGGGGAGGCTGTCCCTTGGGTTAAGCTCGCCCATGTCCATCACCCACTTCTTCTTGATCGACAGCCTCGTCACGGGGAACGGCCGCGCCTTCCTCGACGCCCTCAAGCATATCCTGCTTCCTTCCATTTCCCTTGCTTTCCCAGCGTTTGCTTCGATCACCCGGCTGACGCGGGCCGAAGCACTTGACGTCCTCAATGCAGACTACGTCCGGACTGCTTGGGCTAAGGGTGTAAGCGGCCGGTGGGTGCTGTGGCGACACATCCTGCGAAATGCGCTGATCCCCACCACTACCATGATCGGCCTTCGGTTTGGCTGGATGCTAGGGGGCACGATTATGGTGGAGACGGTTTTCAACTGGCCCGGGTTAGGCCTATATGCCGTTCAGGCGGCTACGTTTTCCGACTTCAACGCCATCATGGGGGTTACGCTGCTCATAGGGCTGAACTTCGGAGTAGCTAACCTGATCGTGGATCTCCTATACGGAGTGCTCGACCCACGGATTCGCTATGAGTGATCTCAGGGGGATGAAGACGATCAAAGGACGCTCGGCCACTGAAACGCGCCGGGTGATGCGCGTGTTCTTGCGTAATCCACTTTCGATCCTAGGCATGAGCATGGTAATTGCCTTTTTCGTCCTGGCAGCGTTCGCGCCCCTGCTCGTCCCGTATCCGGAAGATGTGAGTGGGGCAATCCATATGAAGCAGCGTCATCTCCCGCCGAGCTCTGAACATTGGTTCGGCACGGATGAGGTGGGGAGGGACCTGTTCAGCCGCGTCATCTATGGAACTCGGATTTCGCTGGAGATCGGGCTAATCGTGGTCGCGGTTGGAGCGGGGATCGGGGTCCCCTTGGGCCTTGTGGCCGGCTTCTTCGGGGGCTGGACGGAGCAAGTGATTATGAGGATTACGGATATCTTCCTTGCGGTACCTGGAATTCTACTAGCCATTGCCATTGTGGCGGCGCTCGGGCCCGGGATGACCAACGCCATGGTGGCGCTATCCATAGTCTGGTGGCCAGGATATGTACGCATCGTTCACGGGAAAGTGAAGACCGTGAGGGAGGAAGCCTACGTGGAGGCGGGCCGGGCGCTAGGGCTCAATTCCATGAGGATCCTGTTTCGTCATGTGCTGCCAAACTGCATGTCCCCCATCTTGGTCAAGGCCTCCATGGACATGGGGATGGCCATCTTGTCGGCGGCGGGCCTAGGGTTCATCGGGATCGGTGCCCAGCCGCCGATTCCGGAATGGGGTGCGATCATCAGTGAAGGCCGTCGATACTTTTCGGTAGCATGGTGGCACAGCACGTTTCCCGGACTTGCCATCTGGTTCACGGTGCTCGGGTTCAACTTCTTGGGGGATGCGCTTAGGGATGCGCTGGATCCCAAGATGCGGATGCAAGCCCTGAGCTAAAAGGAGGGAGACTTGGAACTGACCGAATCAACGGTTCAGGCGTTGGCGGTGGGGGGAGCTGTCCTCGGTGGGGGCGGAGGAGGGGCACTCTCCGAAGGTCTGGAGGTAGGTAAGCTTGCGCTTGCCTTAGGAACACCAAGGTTGGTTGAGCTAGATGAGCTTCAACCGGAAGACCTGGTGGTCACTGTCGCAGCCGTGGGCGCCCCGGCTGCGAAGGAAGCGTATGTGAAGCCTGTGGACTACGTCCACGCCGTGGAATTTCTCCTTCAGCTTCTCGACGAGCCCGTGGCAGGGTTGATCACCAATGAGATGGGGGGATTGGCCTCCGTAAACGGACTCCTCCAGTCCGCTCTGCTCGGCATCCCGGTTGTGGACGCCCCATGTAACGGCCGTGCACACCCTATATCGCTTATGGGGGCCATGGGGCTCCATCGTCTAGAGAGTTACCGCTCTGTGCAGGCTGCCTGTGGGGGTGAGCCGGCACGCCGGCGGCGTGTGGAACTGGTAGTCCTGGGGGATCTGGACCGCTGCTCCCGACTGGTCCGAGAGGCCTCGGTCCAGGCAGGAGGGGTGGTTGCAGTGGCGCGCAATCCGGTGCGTGCGGACTACTTGGTCCAGAATGCGGCCGTGGGGGCGATGAGGGACGCGATTGCGCTCGGCGAGCTCATACTAGGGGCTGCTCCTGGCGATGAGGTGGAAATGCAGGTTGCTCGCAAGCTTGGTGGAGAAGTAGTGGCGCGGGGACGCGTCTCGGGGATGGAACTCACCACCGTGGGGGGGTTCGACGTGGGGCAAGTTTGGGTCGAGGGTGGGTGCGAGCTCGTGTTCTGGAACGAGTACATGCTCCTTGAGCGGGCGGGAAAGCGGCTATTCACCTTTCCTGACCTCATCGCTACCTTCGATGCCGATTCCCACCTCCCGGTGACCAGCGCTGAAGTCCGTGAAGGGATGGAAGTGGTTGTAGTAGCCACACACAAGGAGAACCTGAAGCTGGGTGCGGGGATGCGTGATCAGGACCTGTTCGCCCGGATCGAAGAGGCTATCGCCAGGCCCATCGTGCCCTACGTCTTTGGAAAGAGGTGATCAAAGGTGTTGCGAGAAGTCGTGGAGGCCATGGAGTTGCTGGAGGGGGCGGATGCAGGTAGCCAGGCCACCCGGGAGTGGCTCCGCACCTTCGGCCTCCAGGAAGACGAGATCCAGGTCACCCAAATAGAAGGGGAAAAGGGGACGACCGAGTTCATCAAGGTGACCATCTCACCCGAAGGGGCCACGGGGCCAACCCTGGGGATCATCGGCCGCCTGGGCGGGGTCGGCGCCCGCCCCCACAAGCTGGGCCTCGTCTCCGACGCCGACGGGGCCATCGTGGCCCTGGCCTGCGCCGCCAAGCTCGCCCGCATGCGCGCCCGCGGCGACCTTCTCCCCGGAACCGTGATCATCTCCACCCACATCTGCCCCCACGCCCCCATCATCCCCCATGACCCCACCCCCTTCATGGGGGCCCCGGTGGACATGGCCGCCATGAACCGCTACGAGGTGGACCCCAGGATGGAGGCCATCCTGTCCATCGATGCCACCAAAGGGAACTGGATCTTAAACCGGAGGGGTTTTGCCATTACGCCTACGGTCAAAGAGGGCTACATCCTCAGGGTGAGCCCCGACCTCCTTGAGATCATGCGCTTCGTGGCAGGCGAGCCCCCGGCGGTGCTCCCCATCACCACCCAGGACATCACCCCCTACGGGAATGGCCTTTACCACATAAACAGCATCATGCAGCCGGCCTGCGCCACCTCCGCCCCAGTAGTGGGGGTGGCCACCTGCGCCTCCACCCCCATCCCGGGCTGCGCCACCGGGGCCAACCACCCCCTGTCCCTGGAGCAGGCGGCCCGGTTCTGTGTCGAGGTGGCCAAGGCCTTCAGCAGGGGTGAGTGCAGCTTCTATGATCCAGAGGAATTTCGGAAACTTGTCAGCCTGTATGGATCGATGCGCCATCTGCAGACCTTGGGGAAGCAGGGAGGGGATCGATGAGGCGGCTTGGTCTTATAACGATCGGGCAAAGCCCCCGGGACGATGTGGTCCCGGAGCTAAAGACCCTCCTCCCCAAAGACGTGACCATCGTCGAGGCCGGGGCCCTCGACGGGCTTTCCAGGGAGGAGATACCGCCTCCGCAAGCCCCGGAAAGGACCCTGGTCACCCGCATGTCCGATGGGACCGAGCTTGCAGTGGACAGGGAGTTCATCCACCCCCGACTTGAGGGGGCGGTTCGCGCCCTGGAAGCCAGCGCAGACCTCATCGCCTACTTGTGCTCAGGGGACCTCCCGGACTTCCCCGCCCGGGTCCCCCTCCTAATCCCCTACCGCCTGCTGGAGGGGTACCTGAAGGCGGTCAGGTTCCCGGGCCCCATCGGGTTATTGGTCCCGGCCCCCGCACAAGTGAAGCCCGCCTTGGAGGAACTGGAGTCCTGGGGGATCCCCGCCCTGGGGCAGGCGATCTCCCCTTACTCCCAGGCCCCCAAGGTGGGGGAGGCAGCCGCGCAGCTTGCCAGGAAGGGGGCGGTGGCCATCCTCCTTCACTGTTTCGGATTCAGCCTCGCCATGCGGGAGCAAGCGGCCCGGGCCTCGGGGCTCCCGGTGATCTCCGTCCGCAGCCTGCTTGCCCGAGCGCTCTCCGAGCTTTTGGCTTGACTTCCAGCTTCGAGGGATAATCCGGCGATGGCCGGGACCCTTTACGTTTGCTCCACCCCGATCGGGAACCTTGAGGACATCACCTTACGGGCACTGCGGGTGCTGCGGGAGGTGGACCTCATCGTGGGGGAGGACTCCCGCCACACACGTAAGCTCCTTTCGCACTACGGGATTCACACCCCGTTTGCCCCCAGCCTTTTCCAAGGGGTGGAAGAGGAGCGGACGGAGGGGGTGCTGCGGGAGCTCCGCCAGGGGAGGGACGTGGCACTGGTTTGTGATGCCGGCACACCCCTCATCTCGGACCCCGGCTACCCCCTGGTGAGGGCATGTTTGGCCGAGGGGATCCGGGTGGTGCCGGTGCCGGGGGCGTCGGCGCTTTTGGCCGCCCTGGTGGCCTCCGGGCTCCCCTGCGATCGTTTCCTGTTTTTGGGGTACCTTCCCCGCAAGGCGGGCCCCCGGCGCCGGGCCCTGGAAGCCCTGCTAGGTCTCCCTTACACCGCCGTCATGTACGAGTCCCCCCGGCGGATCGTCTCCACCCTAAAGGAGCTGGCACGCTTGTCCCCCAAGCGGGGGATTGTGCTCGCCCGCGAGCTCACCAAGCTGCACGAGGAGTTCATCCGTGGCCCCGTCGAGGAGGTGCTTGCGGAAGTGAACAGGCGCGGTGGGGTCAAGGGGGAACTCGTCCTCCTCATCGCCCCCGCCTCTCCGAACAAAGCCGAAAGGCCGGATCCCCAAGCGCTCAGGGCCCGATACGAGGAACTTCTGGGGGCCGCAATTCCCCCACGAGAGGCCCTGCGCGAGCTGGCCGCTGAGTTCGGTATTCCCAAGCGGGAGATCTATCGGCTCATCCACATCCCGGACGATCCTTAAAGCTCCCGCACGAGCTCATAAGCCCCGGCCAGGCCCACAAGCCTGCTCCAGGGGAAGGGGAGCGGTTGGAACCGCCTGACCACAAAGTGGTGCCGCAGGTAGAAGCGCAGGGCGCGCTGGTTGTCAAAGGCCACATAAAGGCGCACACGCGAAAGGCCCTCCCTTTTTGCCCAGGCCCCCGCCGCCTCCAGGAGGAGTCCCCCAATCCCCTGGCCGCGGAGCTCGGGGACCACCGCCAGGGACTCCACCACCAGCTCACCAGGGGCCGCCCGCTCCTCAAAGACGCTCCCAACCAACATCACCCGGAAGGCCGCCAGGGAGAAGTCCCGGAACAGGTCCCACAGCCCCAGGTCCAGGAAGCGCCCTTTACCGTAGCTTATCCCACATACCCCCACCACCCTTCCCTCCAGCCGGGCGGTGATCGTCCGATCCCCCCTGAGGTGCTTTGCGATGGCCCGCACCGCCTTTGGGCGCGCCCCGAACACGGGGCGATACACCCCCGCGAGGGAGTCGTAAAGTATCTCCGCTGCCCTCTCCCTCTCCCCTGCGGGGAAACCCAAGCCCACCTGAGGCCGCATCCCCGGTCAAGGGGCGGCCCACAGATAGCCGTTCATGGGGCCGAACCGGGAGAAGGGCCACACCCGGAAGAAGGGCTCGCCGATGAAATCCTCCTCGGGGACAAACCCCCAGTAACGGGAGTCATAGGAGTTCATGGTGTTGTCTCCCAGCACGAAGTAGTGCCCTTCCGGAACCCGGGTGGGCTCGATCCCATAGCGCATGCCCGGGCCATGGGTCCAGTAGGTGCGGGAGGCGATGCTGGGCACTTCCAGGGGATCCCCATCCACGTAGATCTTCCCGCCCTCCCCGATCCAGACTTCCTGGCCGCCTACGGCGATGAGGCGCTTTACGTACCGGGCCCTCCTTATCTTGGCCTGGATCCCCAGGTCCGAGAGGGAGTCGGCCCCTTGGGGCACGGCCACCTCCAGGGCGATCTGGCCCACCCCCTCCCGCAGGAGGGTCAGGGAGACCCTTCCGCCGGTCGCGGCCTGGAGCCTTCGCCTGAGGGTGACCGTGCTGGGGACCGGCTCCCCCGCAAGCTCCAGGAGCTGGTCCCCGGGCCTGACCCCGGCCTCCGCGGCCGGGCTCCCCGACTCCACCCCCCTCACCGTGATGTCCTCCACATGCCAGAACACGATCACATCCCCCACATCCGGCTGGCGAAAATAATAGGAGATACGGTCCACGAAAAACGAGTCACCGGGCATGATGGTGGGGATCATGGACCCGGTGGGCACCGTCATCCTGACGGTGACATAGGTGATGATGAGCCACACCGCCAGGCCCACCTCGACGATGGTCTCGACCCAACCAAGGGCCCACTCCGCCCGGCGGGAAAGGCGCACCCCCCGACGCCGGAGGAGCCGCACCACCCAAGGGGGCTTGGGCTCCTTCTTGCGCCGCCACGGCCACTTCCATTTCATGCGAGAACCCTCAAACCACAGGGCTCACAGAGAACAAAATATCGGTCCCTTTTCCTCTGCGATCCCCGTGCCCTCTGTGATCTCATGGTTTTTTTATTGGATCTTGTGTAGACGGGTGACGCGCCTGAGCCAGTATGGCCGGGATTGGCGGATCTGGTGTCGTTTGATCACCTCGATCCGCTCCAGCTTGGGGGAGTGCAGGGGGATGGTGCGCTCCACCCCCACCCCCGCGGCGATCCGGCGGATGGTCACCATCTCCCGGGTGCCGGAGCCGGAGCGCCTGAGCACCACCCCCTCGAAGGGTTGTAGGCGCTCCCTGGCGCCCTCGGACACCCGCTCGTAGATGCGGATGATGTCCCCGGGCCGGAACTCCGGCCACTCCTTTACATGCTCCTCCTCCAGGGCGTGAATGAGATCATCCATTCCCGTCATGATCCTCTCCTTTAAGTCGGTCCAAGATGATGGCTACCGCAGCCCTAACCGACAGGTTATTGTATCCGCCCTCCCGCAGGGGCGGGAGGATGAAGTCGCAGGCCGCCAGAAGCTCCTCGGCCATCCCGTTTCCCGTGCCGAAGAGGATCAATATCGGCCGTTTCCCCAGCCGCCGGCGGGCCTCCTCCCAGCTCAGCTTGGGATAGGGAAGCCCGGACCGCCCGCTGGTGCCCCATACCTCCGGCTCCTCCCCCTCCTCCCTGGCGATCTCCAGATAGCACTCCTCCAGGTCCTCCCGCACCGCCACCAGCTCCAGGGCCTCCTGCCGTAGGGGCCAGTCTTCTTCCTCAACCCAGAAGTCCCGCAACCTCTGGGCGATGGCCCGCTGAGAGGGAAGGGGGGTCACCACAAAATAGCGCCGCACCCCATAGGTACGGGCGGTGCGGGCGATGTCGGGGACGTTTATCGGGGTCACCGCGGTGGCCATCACTCGCCCCCGCCGATCCACCATCGGAAAGTGAAGCAAAGCGATATAAAGATCTTTCACTGGCAAATCCACCGGCACCTATGTGGTTGGAGCTTCTAGCCTTAGGCCGAGGAGATCGGGGCGGTGGCGCAAGGTCTTCCGCCAGGCCTCCCGCATCCTGAAGCGGCGGATCCGCTCGTGATCCCCGGAAAGCAGCACCTCGGGGACCCTCATCCCGCGGAAGGTCCGGGGCCTGGTGTACTGGGGGAAGCCGAGCTGAGGGCCTTGGTAGAAGGAGTCCGTGGCCGCCGAGGCGTGTCTTCCCACCACCCCGGGGATCATGCGGGCCGTGGCCTCCACCACCACCGCCGCCGGGAGCTCCCCCCCGGCTAGCACATAATCCCCGATGGAAAGCTCCAGGTCCGCCATCCCGGCCACCCGCTCGTCCACCCCCTCATAGCGGCCGCAGAGCAACGTCACCGCCCGATGCCTGGCCAGCCGCTTAGCCAGCCCCTGCTCGAACCGCACCCCTTGGGCCGAAAGCAGGATCACGAAGGGACGCCCCCCCACCTCCTGGGAGATGGCGTCCACCGCCCGGAAGAAGGGCTCAGGACGCATCACCATCCCCGCCCCGCCCCCGAACGGCCGGTCGTCCACTATCCCCCGGGGATCGGGGGAGAAGACCCTGAGGTCGTGAAGCTGTATCTCTATCAGGCCCTTCTCCTGGGCACCGAGCAGCACCCCCTGACTGAAAAAGGGGCGCAGCATCTCAGGGTAAAGGGTGACAATGTCAAACCTCATCTAAGGTCCACCACCAGCTCCCGATCCGGCTTTTTGCCGAGCCGCTCCACCACCCGCACCAGGGCCTCCAGGTCCTCTTTACGGAGGCAGCGCCGATCCCGGGCCGGAAGCCTCAGGAAGATCAGGTCGGCATTAGGGGTCCAAAGGTGCTCCACCCTGGCCTCCTCCGGCCGGCTGCTCACCGCCTCCAAGAGGAACCTCGCCAACCTCACCACATCAGCCATAGTTCCTTATCAAGCAGTTTGGAGCCTGGCAGAGGAATTTCGCGCCTGTGAGCTCCGTGTTCCCGGTGGTCAGTTCCGGTCTGCCTCGGCGGTGGGGCGGCCGTAGCGCTGCTCGTGGAAGGCCTTGAGCACCCCCATGCGCGAGAGGAGCCGCCGGGCGGCCGGGGTGGGCTGGGCCCCCCTCCCAAGCCAGTCGAGGGCCGCCGCCACATCCAAGTCCAGCTCCTCGGGCTCGGCCAGGGGATCATAGCGGCCGATCTCAGCCACCGTCCTGCCATCGCGCTTCGCCGCCTCCTCCACCACCACTATGCGGTAGCTGGGCTGCCGCTTCTTCCCCATCCGCTTAAGTCGGATCTTCACCGCCACGTTATCACCCCATGTCGAAAGGTTTTAACCCCGGTGGGATGCGCCCCCGCCGCATCCTCTTCACCAGCTTCCTCGCCTGCTCATACTGGGCCAGGAGCCGGTTCACCTCCTGAACGGTGGTCCCCGAGCCCCTGGCGATGCGGCGTTTGCGACTGGCCCCGATTATATGGGGATTGCGCCTTTCTTCAAGTGTCATAGACTGGATGATGGCCCGGTTGCGGCGCAGGTCCCTTTCCAGTTGCGGGTCCTCAAGGCCCCCTTTGAACCCCGGGATGCGCGCTAGAAGCTGGGAGAGGGAACCGGCCTTCCCCATGGCCTCAAGTTGGGCCAGGAAGTCCTCCAGGGTGAGCATCCCCTCCCTCAGGTGGGCGGCGGTCCCAGCCAGCTCCTCCGCCGCTTCCTCCTCCAGCTTTTCCACCAGGCCCTGCAGGTCCCCCAGCCCCAGGATCCTGTCCGCCATCCGGGCCGGGTGGAATGGCTCAAGGTCCTGGGGGCGTTCCCCCACCCCGACGAACAACACCGGAAGCCCGGTGCGGGAGGGGACCGAGAGGGCTGCCCCTCCTCGGGCGTCCCCATCGAGCTTGGTCAGCACCGTGCCGGTGACCCCCAAGGGGAGGAAGGCCTCGGCGATCCGGGCTGCTTCCTGTCCGGTGAGGGCATCGAGCACCAACAGGACATCCCCCGGCTTGTGCCGGGCGGCCAGCTCCACGACGAAGTCCGGGGGCGGCTCCCCCGGAGGGACGCCGGGGGTGTCCACGATCACCACGTCCCGTAGCGTCCTTTTCGCCTCCCGCAGGGCATCCTCCACCCCGGCGCGGGCCTCCCGGAACGGGACCCCCACCCTCTCGGCCAGGATCGAAAGCTGCTCGGAGGCGGCAGGCCGCAGCGGGTCACAACAGACAAGCAGGGGCCGGCGCCCCCTCCGGGAAAGGTAACGAGCCAGCTTCCCGGCAGTGGTGGTCTTCCCCGATCCCCCCGGCCCCACCAAGAGCACCACCGCCGGCCTCCCGGACAGGTTGAGGGCTCGGGCCGACTGCCCCATGACGGCGGTCATCTCCTGGCGCACTATGGCAAGGAGCTGCTGAGAGGGGGTGAGCGAGTTCAAAACCCTGCTCCCTATCGCTTGCTCCTCCACCCGCCGGAGCAGGTCCCGCGCCACCTGCCAGTGGACGTCGGCGGCCAGGAGCGCCTGGCGGATCTCCCGGAGGCCAGCCCGCACGTCCGCCTCGGACAGCTTCCCCTTTCCCCCAAGCCCCTTGAAGATCTGGGTGAGCCGCTCGGTCAATGACTCGAACATCCCCTGGCAGTCTACGTGGCTTCAGCCAACCGCTCAAGGAAGTCGGTGGAAAGCCTCCCACTTGCGAAGTCCGGATGGGCGATGACCTCCAGGAGGAGGTCCCGGTTGGTGGTCACCCCCCGGACCCGGAAGCGTCTCAGGGCTGAGTACATGCGCACCCTGGCCTCCTCCCGGGTCTCCCCGTGGGTGATGACCTTGGCGAGCAGGGGGTCGTAGAATGGGAGGACCTCCATCCCTTGGAAGATGGCGGAGTCCACCCGCACCCCAACCCCACCGGGAAGGCACTCGATGAAAAGCCTCCCGGATGAGGGGAGGAACCCACGGGCCGGGTCCTCGGCGTTGACCCGGCACTCGATGGCGTGCCCCCAGAGCTCCACCTGCTCCTGCCTGTATCCCAGGGGGTCGCCTCGGGCTATCCTAAGCTGTTCCCGCACCAGGTTCCTGCCCACCAGGGCCTCTGAGACCGGGTGTTCCACCTGGATGCGGGCGTTGACCTCGATGAAGTAGAAATCTTCTCCCTCCACCAGGAACTCGATGGTGCCCACCCCCACGTAGCCCAGGGCGCGGGCCGCCTCCACCGCCGCCCGCTGGAGCCGCTCCCGCAGGGGCGGGGGCAGCCCCGGGGCAGGGGCCTCCTCCACCAGCTTCTGATGGCGCCGCTGCACGGTGCAGTCCCGGGTGCCCCAGTGGACCACTCCCCCATGGGCGTCGGCTAGGATCTGCACCTCCACATGGCGGGGGGAGGGGACGTACCGCTCCAGGAAGAGACTCCCGTCCCCGAAGGCCAGGCGGGCCTCCTCCCGGGCCCGGGGGAGCAGGGCCACCAGCTCCTCGGGGGAGCCCACCACCCGGATCCCCCGCCCCCCTCCCCCGGCCGCCGCCTTGAGGAGCAGGGGATAACCCAGCTTTTCGGCCCAGTGAACGGCCTCCTCCGGGGAGGAGACGGCCGGGGAGCCGGGGAGCACCGGCACCCCGGCCCGGGCCACCCTTTCCTTGGCCCTGATCTTGTCCCCGCAAAGCCGCAGCACCTCAGGAGGGGGGCCTACGAACGTGATCCCGTGGGCCTGACAGACCTCGGCCAGGTCAGCCGACTCGGAGAGAAACCCGTAACCGGGGTGGAGGGCATCCGCCCCGGTGACCTCACAGGCGGCCATGAGGGCGGGGATGGAAAGATAGGAACGGGCTGGATCCGCCGGGCCGATGCACACCGCCTCCGACGCCTCCCTGACGTGCAGCGCCCCCCGCTCGGGCTCGGAGAACACCGCCACCGCCGAAAGGCCCTCCTCCCGACAGGCCTCCAACACCCGCAGGGCGATCTCCCCCCGGTTGGCTACCAAAACCTTTTCCATCCCGCTAAAAGACTATCACGAAGCGGCCATCCACCCCAGGGGGCACGGGACGTGAAGTTCAGGTCCCAAACGTCCAGACTCCAGTTTAGGGCTGTTGGGGCTTTTCCGCCGCGATCTCGGTGCCCTCTGCTATCCCCCTTCTGTTCCTTTTTTCTTGGCGTCCTTGTGGGGAGCTCATTCGGGCCGGAGACGGAACAGCGGTTGACCGTATTCCACCGGCCGGCCCTCCTCCACCAGTACCTCCTCGATCACCCCTGCTTGCTCTGCCCGCACCTCGTTCATCACCTTCATGGCCTCCACGATGCACAGGACCTGTCCGGGTTTTACCCGATCCCCTACCTCCACGAACGGGGCCTCCCCCGGCGCGGGGCGCCGCCAGAACGTCCCCACCACCGGCGAGCGGACCAGTTCCCCCTCAGCTTGGGGCGGTGCCAGCTCCGGAGCGGGGGAGGGGGCCTGGCCTACCGGCCGGCGCAGGGTGATCCGGCGCCCCTCCTCCTCCAGGGTGAGCTCGCTCAAGCCCTCCTGCCGCATCAGTTCACACAGCCGGCGCAGTTCCTCTAGCTCCAAGTTGCCTCCTCAGCCCCATTTTACGCCGCTTGCGCCCTCCGCAGGACGCACCCCGGACACATTCCGGCCTGCAAGCGCTATAATCCTAGACGCGTGAGGTGATGTAAAGGGTGTCGCCAGGATCGCAATGTGCTTTACTGCTGGTGCTTTTGGCCCTTTCGGCGTTCTTCTCAGGCTCGGAAACCGCCCTCACCTCCATCTCCGAGCTCAGGTTAAAGAACCTGGTCGAGCGGGAGAAGAACAGGAAGCGAGCCAAGGCCCTGGAGCATCTGCTTTCAGAGCCAAACGACCTCATCACTTGCCTGCTTGTGTGGAACAACCTGGTCAACGTGGGGGCGTCCGCCCTGGCCACCTTGCTCTTTCTGAGGCTGCTTCCCGCTGACCTTCCCTCCTATGTGTCCGGGCTTTTGACCACGTTCGTGATGACGGCCTTGCTGCTTCTCTTTGGGGAGATCACCCCCAAGAACCTGGCCAAGAACCGGGCGGAGACGCTGGCGTTGCGGGTGATAGTCCCCGTATGGCAGCTCACCCGGGCCACCTTCCCGGTGGTGCGGGCCCTGCGCGCCATCTCCAGTGGGATGGTGCGCCCCTTTGGCGCCCAGCTGCTCTCCCGGGAGGGCACCCCCCTCTCTGAGGACCAGCTCATCACCTTCATCGAGGAGGGGGAGGAGCGCGGCATCATCCCAGTCCAGGATGGGGAGATGATGAAAAGGATCTTGGCCCTGGACGAGATCACCGCAGAGGAGGTCATGGTCCCACGCACCGAGATGCGGGCCATCGAGGCCGATACCCCCTTGGAAGAGGTGCTCCGCTTCGTGGTGGAGGACGGGCACTCCCGGTATCCGGTGTACGAGGACGTGCGCGACAACGTGATCGGGATCCTTTATGTGAAGGACCTCCTCCGCAGCGCCACCGGTGGCAAGCCGACCCAGCTGCGCCAGCTGCTTCGCCCGGCTTACTATACCCCCACTGCAAAGCCGGTGAACGTCCTGCTCAGGGAATTCCAAAGGGAGCGGGTACACATGGCCGTGGTGGTGGACGAGTACGGGGGGGTGGCCGGGATCGTGACCCTGGAGGACATCCTGGAGGAGATCGTGGGGGAGATAGAGGACGAGTACGATCGCCCCCGCTCCCGACAGCTCATCAGGAGGCTTTCTTCCACCGAAGCGGTGGTGGATGGGGATGCGGAGGTGCGCTTGGTGAACAGGACCTTGGGCCTTGAGCTCCCGGAGGGGGAGGCGGTGACCATCGCCGGCCTCATCCTGGAGAAGCTGGGGGACATCCCGGACCCCGGGGCCCGCCTGCAGATAGACGGTGCCCTCCTCACCGTGGAGGGCGCCACCGAGCGCGAGATCACCTCGGTACGCATCACCCTGCTCCCCGAGGAGGAATCCGCTCAGGATTGAAAGGAGATTCTATGTCCAGCTATGCCGGCCGGTACACAGGTTCCAAGAGGGAACGCGTTGCTTTCCTCTTGGGGGTTTTTGCCCTGGCATTTTCCACCTCGGGCCTGGGGGCCACGGTGGAGATAGCCGCGGATTTCGACCCGGAAAAACACCTGATCACGGGGAGCCAGTGGGTGTCCTGGGGGGAGCCCCCCGCCGAGGCAAGCTTCTTCCTCCTGGCTAACTTGGGGCGGGAGAAGAACCCTTACCTCTCCGAACGCGCCCTTGACGAAACCTACGCCTGGGGTTTTGATCCCGCCTGGACCGAGATCGACGGCGTCTTCTGGGAAACCCCCGAGGGGACAAGGGAGCTCCCCTACCAGCTCCTCCCCGCTCCCCCCACCCTCCAGACCTATTCCCTGGAAGATGTCTTCCTCAAGGTGCCCCTCCCGGGAGGGGAAGGTCGGCTGCGCATCGACTTCCGTACCCGCTTCCCCCATATCCTGACAGGGGAGCCGGGGCGCCTTGGGGACATTTACACCTGGCGGTTCGGGTGGCATCCCATTCCCACTCGGCTCCCTCAAGGTGACCGGTGGCCCTTCCTCCTTCCCGCACACGATTACTCCCTGGAGCTCACCGTGCCCCAGGGGTGGGAGGCGGCGCTCCCTGGGGAGGTGGAGGAGTTGGCCGAGGAAGGGGAAAGGTTGTACAGGGTGAGCTTTCCAACCCCGGTCCGCTCCATCACCCTGTTCATCGGGCCGGAGGAGGAGCTTGGCCGGGTGTCCTTGTCCCTGGAAGGCCTTTTCCTGGAGGCGGTGTCCCTGCCGGGGGACGAGGACAAACTGCGGCAACTTGCCACCTACATCCCGGAGATCCTCTCGCACTACGAGAGCCGGTTCGGCCCCTACCCCTACCGGCGGCTCCTGCTGGTAGAACACCCCAATAAGGTGGGGGTGGCGTTCGCCGCCGACGGGGTGGTGTTCATCCCCAAGTGGTTCTTCGACCGGTTGAACATCACCGCCGAGGGGATGCTGTCCCGCTACAGCCAATTCGCCTTGGCCCACGAGCTCGCCCACCAGTGGTGGGGGGTGGGGGTGGGGGTGGACCTGGACGCCGAGAACTGGCTTTCGGAGGGATTGGCCCAGTACGCCTCTGTCAGCTGGTACGAGGAAAGGTACGGGTCAGAGGGCGGAAACGTCTTTTTGTTCGAAAACGAGGGGCTGGGGGAGGCCATGGCCGAAAGCGCCGTGGGCTTCGTTAACCTACGCGAACACCTCATAGAGCTCCCTTACCTACAGATGGCCTTTCAGGGGTTCGACGAGGCGGTGGTAAAGCCCCTGGCGGAACTGGATTACACGCAAGCGAGCTCCGTGCGCCTTTACGACAAGGGGTACCTGGTCTTCCGTGCCCTGGCCCACCTGGTGGGGGAGGACCTGTTCGACCAGGTGCTCTCCGAGGTGGCGGGGCGGTTCCGGAGCGGCAACCTGACCGTTGAGGAGCTGAAGCTCATCCTGGAGGAGCGTTCAGGGATGGACCTTGCGGGGTTCTTCGAGGGCTGGGTGTGGGGGGAGGCCCGGGCCGACTACGGGATCGAACGGGTCCTGCGCCGCAAGGGCGACGAGGGGTATGTGACCGAGGTGTACCTCTTCCGGGAGGGGACTGGTTTCTTGCCGGTGGAGGTGGAAGCCCAGGGGCCGGACGGGGAGTCCATGTCCCAAACCTGGCCCTCAGGGGAGGCGCCTCGCGAGGTCTTGGTCTTTGAAACCACATTCCCGGTGGTCAGGGTGGAGGTCGACCCCGGACACTACGTCCTGGATGAGGACCGGCTGAACAACGTGTGGCCAGCTAAGTTCGTGTTTGTGACCACCGAAAACGAGGTCCCGCTGGATGGGTACCTCGTCTATGCCGATCCGAACTCGCGGGCCGTGCAGGTACAGTACCTGGACCGGTTCGGCTGGGCCATCTACCCAGAGGAGCTGGCGGTGGAGGGGTTCGTGAGCTACGGCCGCCAGGCCACCGTGTGGGGGTTCGCCCGGGTTAAGGGGACGCTGATCGGGGCCATCTCCCTTACCCGGCACCTGTGGGACACGCCTCCCACCGGCGATCCTGGGACCTACTGGGAGTCCGTTGGGGACTTCACCGTCTCCTTTTCCCGCCGCCCTTACCCCGTCCTCGGGGTGGGCCTGTCTTGGCAGGCCAGCTTGACGAACACGTACTCGGGAGGGCTTTCGCTCCTAATCGTCCCGGGCAAGGGGGGCAGGCTTTACCTCGAGCATACCCAAGGGCTTTCCCTGTTTCCCCGCACCTATCTGGACCTAACCTTTGGGCTGGGCATCGCCTCCCCTGAGATTCCAGATGAGCTTCGTTTCGGGCTTTCTGAGCTACACACCCTGGAGGACGGGCCGTGGGGGGGAAGGAAGCTCTTTTTAGGGACCCGCGTTTCTCTCCCCTCCGGCCAGGGGGACTACAGCCTGGCCGGGATGGCCCTGGTGAGCGGGATCACCCCTTATCTTTACTTAAGTTGGGGCGGGGTGTGGACGGAAGGGGCTTCCTCGGGGAAAATAACGGCCTATTCGGAAGTGGGCGGGGGGATAGAGTTCAGGTTGGAGCTCTTTGGGGGGCTGCTTGTGCTTCCGGGGGAGGTGGGGATGGCCTGGCCCCTCCCCCAGGGAGAGGGGGTGTTCTTCTTCGAGCTTGGAAGTTAGCTTCAGGGGGTGCGATGAGGGTACCGCTGAGCTGGTTGGCGGAGCACGTTGACATCTCCGGGATCGAGCCCGGGGAGCTGGTGGAGCGACTCACCCTGGCGGGCCTGGAGGTTGAGGGGATAAGGGAGCTGGGGGCGGTGGAGGGGGTGGTGGTAGGCCGGGTGCTGGAGGCCTCACCCCATCCCCAGGCTGACCGCCTTTTGGTTTGCCAGGTGGAAGCCGGGGGCAGGGTGTACACGGTGGTGTGCGGCGCCCCCAACCTGAGGGTAGGGGCGCTTGTGCCCTTGGCCCTGCCCGGGGCCCGGCTCCCGGCCGGGGAGGTGAAGGAGGCCCGGATCCGGGGGGTGAAAAGCCAGGGGATGATCCTTTCCCAAGCCGAACTGGGGCTGGAACAGAAATCCGCTGGCATCTGGAACCTGCCTGAGGGCCCCAAGGTGGGGGAGGAGCTGACCCCGCTTTTGGAGCTGCCGGACCGGGTCCTTGAGCTCAAGGTCACCTCCAATCGCCCGGATCTTCTGGGGATCTATGGGGTTGCCCGTGAGGTGGCGGCCCTTTTCGGCCTTGAGCTCAGGGAGCTCGATCTGGACTATCCGGAAGAGGGCCCTCCGGCGGAGGAGCTGGTTCAAGTCGAGGTTGAGTCCCCCGAGGACTGTCCTCGGTATCTGGCCCGGGTGATCCTGGACCTCGAGTGGGGGCCTTCCCCGGCCCGGCTGGCCGCGCGCCTCCTAAAGGCGGGCATGCGGGCCCTATCCCTGGTGGTGGACGTCACTAACTACGTGATGTTAGAGCTGGGACATCCCCTGCATGCCTTCGACTACGACCGCCTCCGCGGTGGGCGCATCGGGGTGCGGCGGGCCCGGCCCGGCGAGCGCATTCGCACCTTGGACGGGGTGGAGCGTGCCCTGGGGGGCGAGGTGCTTTTGATCACGGACGGGGAAAGGCCGGTAGCCCTGGCCGGGATCATGGGGGGCGAGGAGACAGAGGTCTCTGGGGATACCCACAGGGTCCTCTTGGAGGCGGCCTGTTTCTCCCCGGGGCGGATCCGACGGTCCGCGCGGGCCCTGGGGCTCTACACCGAGGCCTCCCTCAGGTTCGAGCGGGGGTTGGCTCCCCAATTGGCGGAGGTCGCCTCCAGGCGGGCCTGTTCCCTGCTCTCCAGGCTCGCCCCGGTGGTGATCGCCCGGGGGGCGGTGGATGCCTATCCTAGGCCGGCCCGGCTCAAGGTGGTGCGCCTTCGCAAGGCCAGGGTGGAACAGGTGCTGGGGATGAAGGTCCCCGAGGAGGGGATCGTCTCCGGCCTCTCCGCTTTGGGCCTGGTGCTCAGGGAGGAAGGGGAGGCCTGGGAGGCCAGGATCCCTCCCTGGCGGGGGGATCTAGCGCGGGAGATCGACCTAATCGAGGAGGTGGCGCGGCTTCACGGCTATGAGAAGATCCCCTCCCGGGCCCCGGTGGTGCCCCTGCGGGCGGGGGAGAAGGCCCCCCGGGAGGCCTTCTGCGATCGGGTAAGGCGCCTCATGGCCGCCCTGGGCCTCACCGAGATCTACAGCCTCGGCCTCGTCCCCAAGGACGAAGCGGAGGTGGTCCTGAGGAACCCCCAGGCCCGGGGGCAGGAGGGCCTGCGGGCGTCCCTCCTCCCCGGGCTCCTTTCGGCCGTGAAAGCAAACCTTGAGGCCCAAAACCCAGGGGTGGCGCTGTTCGAGGTGGGAAGGACCTTCCACCTCAGGGATGGGGGGATCGTGGAGGAAGACCGCCTGGGGGTGGCCCTGGCCGGCCGGATCCCCCTCCCCCTTTCGGGGAAGGCCGAGTACTCCCTCGCCGAACTCAAGGGCATCCTCGACGGCCTGCTCTCCGCCCTCAAGGTGGAGGACATAGCCCTGGACAAGGTGGACGACCCCCGCCTTCACCCCTACCGCCGCGCCGGCATCTATCTACAGTCGCAAGTCGAAAGCCCCAAGTCCCAAGAACCGTCACGCGTCACCCGTCACCCGTCACGAAAATTGATTGGCTGGTTGGGGGAGCTTGTCCCGGAACTCTGCCGGGACCTCCCCGGGGAGAGGAGGGTGCTGGCGATGGAGCTGGCCCTCGCCCCGCTGGCCGAGGCCTCCCGGGAGGCGGAACACCGGCCGCTGCCCCGGTTCCCCGTCGCCCGCCGGGACCTGTCGCTCCTCGCCCCCTTGTCCCTGGAAGAAGCCAGGCTCCGGGAGGCCCTCATGGCCGAGCCCTTACTGGAATCGTGTTTTCTATACGACGTTTACCAGGGAAGGGGCGTCCCGGAAGGGCACCGCTCCCTCACCTATGAGCTCACCTTCCGCCACCCGGACCGCACCTTGGCTTCCGAGGAGGTGGATGAGGCCATATCCAGGATCCTCTCCCGCCTGGAAGTGCTTGGAGTCCGCCTCCGAAGCTGATCATGGAACGGGTGGTTATCACCGAGGGGCCGGAGGAGACGATCCGCCTGGGGGAGGAGCTGGCAGGCAGGCTTGCCGAGGGCGATGTGGTGGCCCTGGTGGGGGGCTTGGGGAGCGGCAAGACCACATTGGTCAAGGGGATCGCCCTGGGGTTGTTTGTGCGCCAGGCGGTGACCTCCCCCAGTTTCCTGCTTGCCCGCACCTACCAGGGGCGGATCCCCCTGCATCACCTGGATGCCTATCGGGTGCAGCACGTGGACGAGTTCAGGGAGGCGGGGCTGGAGGAGTTCTTACCCCCTGAGGAGGGGATAACCGTGGTGGAGTGGGCGGATCGGGTGGCCGAGCTCATCCCACCCGGGAGCCTGTGGATCCACTTTACCTACCTGGACGGGGAAAGGCGCAAGCTCACCATCCGGCGCTAGTCAGGTGTGTTTGTCGGCCACGGTGGAGGCGGCATAGGCCTCGGGTTTGGTCCGAACCGGCAGCCCCACACCGATGATCATCCCCACCACTTCCTCCACCAGCTCCCGGGTGCGCCCCGCCCGGCCTACGTCCACGTGGATCTCCAGGTGAAACCCCAACACCTCCCGCTCCTTCAAGGCCTCGATCACCATCTGGGCCACCTCGTAGGACAGCCAGGCCTCGCGCCAGATGCGTTCCCGGAGGCTCTTAAGCCGAGGCCCCCGGGTGCGACGCCAAAAGTAGCGGCCGCCCTTCCCCACCCGGTGCACCACCACGGCCGTCACGTACTCGGTGGAGTTTTGATAGGTCTGGGAATCGGTGCCCACCACCAGATGGTACTCGGCCTTTGGATCGGCCCCCATCATCCCCACGATCTCGTCGATCACCCGGGGGAAGGAAAGCTGCCCTAGGCTGGGGCTGTGGAAGCTGCTTTCCTCTTCCATGGCGATCCGAATATTACGATTTGTGGGGATCCTCCGCAATGAGGGGAAGGGCGAAGGTAAAGACGGCACCCTTTTTGTTTGTGGCCCAGATGCGCCCTCCGTGGAGGCGCACCAGTTCCCGGGCGATGGCAAGGCCCAGCCCGGTTCCCTCCCCGCTTCTGGCCGGATCCCCTCGATAGAACCGTTCGAAGATATGGGGCAGGTCCTGTGGGGGGATGCCGGGGCCCTGATCCCCCACCTCCACCCAGGCCTCCTTGCCCTGGCGGAAGGCGCGCACCCGGATGGTCCCCCCTTTAGGGGAGTGTCGCAGGGCGTTGGCGAGGAGGTTTCCGAGCACCTGCCTGATGCGGATGGGGTCGGCCTCCACCAGGAGGCCGGGCTCCGGCTCCACTGCAAGTTCGATCCCCTCGTCGGCGGCGGCCGGCCGCACCGCCTCACACGCCCCTTCCACCAGCTCCCCCAGGTCCAGCCTCTCCTTGGAGAGCGGCAGGTGGCCGGCTTCGGCCAAGGTGAGCACCCGTAGGTCCTCTATCAGCGCCCCCAGATGCAGGGTCTCCTCGTACACCGGGGCCAGGGACTCCTGGCTCAAGGGGAACACCCCGTCCAGCATGGCCTCCAGGTTCCCCTGGATCACCGTGAGGGGGGTGCGGAGCTCGTGGGCCACATCGGCCAGGAGGTTTTTCCGGGCCGCCTCGGAGCGCTGGAGGGTCTCCGCCATCCGGTCGAAGGCCTGGGCCAGCTGGCCCACCTCATCCCGGCTCCGGATCCCCACCCGGTGGGCAAGGTCCCCGCGGGCGATGCGTTCCGTGGCCCGGATCAGCCGGCGCAGCGGCGCCGAAAGCTGCACGATGAGCAAAGACCCCAGGATGGCGGCCACCGCCAGGGCCACGACCCCCCCTACCAGGGCCGCCCGCTGTACCGACCGGAGGAAATCCTGCTCCAGGGGGGTGAGGGCCGCCGGGTCCAGGGGGACCAGGGTGCCCACCTTCCTGCCCCCCACCGTCACCGGAATCCCCTGGGAGGCAAGCTCATAAAGCCTTTCCGAGGAGAGCCGTCTCACCCACCCTTCCTCCGCACAGGCCACCACGTTCAGGTTCTGATCCACCAAGGCAAACCGCCCAAGCAGGCTCTTCTGGTAGACCACCTGCCCCCGGCTCCGCACGAAAACCTGGGCAGCAAAGAGCTTCTCCACCCCCGCCCATGAACCTTGCGCCTGCCAGTACTCCCCGAGTAGCCCGGCCAGATCCTGGGCGGCCAGTTGCAGGTCCTGGGCCCGGAACTCGTCGAACCTGGTGCTCAAGGCCCGGGTGGTGAGAAGGTAGGTGCCCATCACGGCGCACAGGGCGGTAATCGTAAGCGCCCCGATGAGTTTCCAGCCAAAGGACATCCCCTATCCCCCCTCACGCGGAGGTTGGAATTTGTAGCCCACCCCGTGTACGGTGACGATGTAGGTGGGCTGGGAGGGATCCGGCTCGATCTTGTGCCGCAGGTTCTTGATGTGGGAGTCGATGGTGCGGGGGAGGGAGGCATAGGACCTCTCCTGGATCGCCTCAAGGAGCTCGGTGCGGGTAAACACCCGCCCCGGATGGCGGGCGAAGAAGGAGAGGAGGTCGAACTCGGTAGGGGTGAGCTCAACCGGCATTCCCGCTAGGCGCACCTCCCGCGCCGCCAGGTCGATCCTCAAGGGGCCGGCTTCGATGACCTTATGGCTCCCCGCCCCTTCCACCCGGCGGAGGACGGCCCGCACCCTGGCGGCAAGCTCCCTCAGGGAGAAGGGCTTGGTTACGTAGTCGTCCGCCCCCAACTCCAGGCCGGCCACCCGGTCCGCCTCCTCTGCCCGGGCGGTGAGCATGATGATGGGGACGCCTGAGGCACCGCGGATCAGGCGGGCGAGCTCCAGGCCGTGGAGGCGAGGCAGCATCAGGTCCAGGATCACCAGATCCGGGGCCAGGGCCTGGAACTGCCGCCAGCCCTCCTCCCCGTCGAAGGCCACCTCCACCTTGTAGCCCTCTCGGGAAAGGTAGGCCTGCACCATCCGGGCGATCTGCCGTTCGTCCTCCACCAGCAAGATCCTCTTCATCTCCACGAGGTTAACCTCCAGGGGGAGGGGGGTCTAGGGCCGTGCCCCGACCCCCCTCCGCAGGGTGGGCGGCTGTGGCGGCTTGCGGGCTCTCGCACTTACCCATACCGCTTGACCGCCACCACCTTACCCGGGTCAGGTCGAGAAACCGTGAAGAGGTTGTGGAGGTTCCGTGGAGGCGGCTACCATGGGGGGCCATGGAACGTGACCTTGCGGGGCTTCTCTTTCCCGGCTCGGTGGCGGTGGTGGGGGCCTCGGGGACCCCGGGGAAGGTGGGCCATGCCCTGTTCAGGAACGTGGCCGCCTCCTTCAACGGACCGGTTTACGCCGTTAACCCCAAGTACAAGGAGCTTTTGGGGCGTCCCTGTGTGGCCAGCGTGGAGGGGTTGCCCGAGCCTGTGGACCTGGCGGTGGTGGTGATCCCCGCCGAGCAGGTGGCCGGGGTGCTCAAATCCTGTGGGGAGCGGGGCATAAGGAACGTGGTGGTGATCTCGGCCGGGTTCAAGGAGGCCGGCGAGGAGGGGGCAAGGAGGGAGAGGGAACTGGTCCGGATCGCCAGGGAATATGACATGAACCTGCTTGGGCCGAACGTGCTGGGGCTCATCTCCACCCGGGTGGGGCTCAACGCCACCTTCGCCCCCCGAGGGGCCTTCCCCGGGGAGATAGCCTTCATGTCACAGTCGGGGGCGTTCTGCACCTCGGTTCTGGACTGGGCTTGGCACGAACGCCTGGGCTTTTCCCATTTTGTGTCCCTGGGAAACAAGGCCGTGCTCACCGAGGTGGAGTTCCTCTCCGCCTTCGGCGCTGACCCCCAGACCCGGGTCATCGTGGCTTACCTTGAGGGGGTATCGGATGGGGAGGCCTTCATCCGGGTGGCCAGCCAGGTGACCAGGGAGAAGCCGGTGGTGGTGCTCAAGGCGGGGCGGGCGGAGGCGGGCGCGCGGGCGGTCTCCTCCCATACCGGGACCCTGGCCGGCTCCGACCGGGCCTACCAGGCGGCCTTCGAGAAATGTGGGATCATCCGGGCCCGGAACGTGGAGGAGCTTTTCGACTACGCCTACGCCCTGGCCAAGCAGCCCTTGCCCCGGGGAAGGGGGGTGGGGATCGTAACCAACGCCGGGGGGGCCGGGGTCATGGCCACCGACGCGGTGGAATGGGAGGGGCTCGAGGTGGCCCGCTTCACGGAGGACACGGCCCGTAGGCTCGCCGAGTGCATGCCAAAGGCGGCCAACATCTACAACCCGGTGGACATCCTGGGGGATGCCCGGGCCGACAGGTACAAGAAGGCGGTGGAGCTGGTGGCCGGGGACCCGAATGTGGACATGGTGGTGGCCTTATCGGCCCCGGTGGCCATCCTCACCTACGCCGAGCTTGCCGAGATCCTGGCCCAGGCAAGGCGCAGGTTCGAAAAACCCTTTGTCTGCAGCTTCATGGCCGGGGAGCTGGGGGAGGAGGCCGAGGGGCTGCTGCGGGGGGCGGGGATCCCCTCCTTCTTCGATCCGGCCCGGGCCGTGCGGACGTTGCGGGTCTTGTGCGACTACCTGGAGATAAGAAGGAGGCCCAGGCCGGAGCCACGCCCCCTTGAGGTGGACCGGGAAAGCGTCCGGAGGCTGGTGCGCGAGGCCATCTCCTCCGCCCGCCCCCGCCTCGGCCTTGAGGCCATGGAGATCCTCTCCGCCTACGGGATCCCCACCGCCCGAGGAGGGCTCGCCCGTTCCCCGGAGGAGGCGGCCCGGCTGGCCCAGGGGCTGGGGGAGAGGGTGGTGCTCAAGATCGCCTCCCCAGAGATCCCCCACAAGTCGGACGCCGGGGGCGTCCTGGTGGGGGTGGACCAAAGGGCGGTGGAGGAGCGGGCAGCCATGCTGTTGCGCCAGATAAGGAGGAAGTTCCCCGGGGCCCGCCTGGAAGGGGTGTACGTACAGGAGATGCTGCCCCCGGGACGGGAGGTGATCGTGGGCGTCCTGCGGGACCCCACCTTCGGCCCCCTGGTGATGTTCGGCCTTGGGGGGATCCACGTGGAGGTGCTCCGGGACGTGGCCTTCTCCGTGGCCCCCCTCTCCCGCGATGAGGCCCAAGCCCTGGTACACAGGATCCGGGGCTTTCCCATCCTGAAGGGGGTGCGGGGGGAGCCCGGGGTGGACGTCCCCGGGCTGGTGGAGGTGGTGGAAAGGTTAGGGCGCTTGGCGGCCGATTTCCGCGAGATCGTGGAGTTGGACGTAAACCCCCTCCTCTGCTACCCGGACAGGGTGGTGGCGGTGGATCTAAGGCTTACGATCAGTGGGGAGGAAGGATGAAGAGGCTTTATCTTGCGGCGGCGGAGGAGAAGGCAGGGAAGACCTCCCTTTCGGTGGGGCTTGCCCGGGCGCTCCTGGACCGGGGGGCGGCTGTGACCTGGCGGAAGCCGGTGGGCTGGGCAACCACATATCGCTTAGGGCGGCCGTTCGATCGGGACGCCGAGGTGGTGGCCACCGCCCTGGGGATCGAGGGGGATCCGGCTGAGCTCGTGCCGGTGCTGGGGGGGGAGACCCCGCGGGCCTGGCGCCCCCCGGAGGGGGCATGGGAGAGGATCGAGTCCATGCTGGCTGCCACGGTGGATTATCTGATCCTGGAGGGAAGGGAGTGGCTGGGGAGGGGGCTCCTCTCGGGGCTTTCGGACATCGCCATCGCCGGGAGGCTGGACGCTCCCATCCTGCTCGTGGCCCGCTATCGGGGTGAACCCACCGTGGATCGGATCCTGGCCTGCGTGCGCCTCATCCGTGATGAGACAAGGCTTTTGGGGGTGGTTATAAACGAGGTATCGGCGGACACGGAGCTCGACGAGGTGCGGGGGTACGTGGTGCCGTTCCTGGAGGAGCGGGGGGTCCCGGTGCTGGGGGTGATCCCCTTTGAGCGCCGGTTGCGGGTGGTCCAGGTGGGGGCTGTGGTCCAGGAGCTGGGGGCGGACCTGCTCGTGACCGGGGATCTCGCCGGGGAGGTAGAACGGTTCCTGGTGGGGGCCATGGGGGGCGAGGCCGCCCTGAGGTATCTCCGGAGGATTCCCGGCCAATTGGGCGTGGTCACCGGCGGTGACCGTACCGACATCCAGGCCGCGGCCCTGGCCTCCCCCCGGGTGCGGGTGCTGATCCTCACCGGGGGGCTGAGGCCGGAGCAGGCCATCGTAACCCGGGCTGCGGAAAGGGGGGTGACCGTGGCCCTGGCCCATCAGGACACCATGACGGTGGCCGAGGCCGCCGAGGGGCTGCTAGGGCGCCTGCCCCTCACCGGGGAGCGGCAGCTGGCCCTCGTGGACCAGCTTGTCCGGGAGGGGATGGACCTGGACCGGCTGCTTGAGCTCTTAGGGTAGCGCCTCCACCGAAAAGGAAAGCTCGGCGGAAAGCGAGTGGGCAACCGAGCAGTACCTCTCCTGGGAGAGCTGGGCCGCCTTCCTTAGGTTCTCCTCCGGCACCCCTTCGGCCCGGTAGGTGATGTGTACCCTTCGCACCGCCTTGGGATGCTCGGGGGCCCTCTCCGCCGAGACGAGGACCTCGAGCTTGCGGGGCGGGGTGCGCATCTTACTCAGGATGGAAACCACGTCCATTCCGGTGCAGCCCCCCAGGGCGAGGAGCAAAAGCTCGGTGGGCCGGGGGCCTGTGTCCTCGCCGCCCACGTCCGGGGAGGCATCCAGGACCACCCCATGTCCGGAGGGGCCGACGCCCACAAACCTCATTCCGGTATGCCATACGACCTTGGCCTGCATCTCCACCTCCACCCCAAGGCTACCGGGCTGCAGAAAAATTTCAAGTTTTCAGAATTCCGAAATCCTTGAAAAAAATCCCGGCCCGGGTATACTCCCGGGGATGGACATAAGGAATCTGGCGCGGGAGTTCTCGGCCTTGGGCAGCGAGGATCGCCTCAAGATCCTGGCGCTGCTCCTGCGGGGGGAGCTTCCCACCTGTGGGGAGATAGCCGGAAGGCTCGGCCTATCAGGGCCGGCGGTCTCCTATCACCTGCGCACCCTGGAGGGGGCGGGGTTCATCCAGCGCACCCGCCGGGGGCGCACCCGCTGCCTCACCCTCACCCCCCGCCTGGGGGAGCTCCTAAGGGCCGAGCTCCTGCACCGCCTGAAGGAGGAGGTGGATCTCGATGGAACATGAGGTGATCGTCTATACCACCCCCACTTGCCCCTGGTGCCAGGCCGTAAAACAGTACCTGGAGGCCCGCGGCATCCCCTACCGAGAGGTGGACGTGGCCGCCGACGCGCAGGCGGCCATGGAAATGATCAGGAAGTCCGGCCAGCAAGGGGTGCCGGTGGTGGAGATAGACGGGGAGATCGTAGTGGGGTTCGACCGGGGACGCATCGACGCCCTGCTCGGACTGGAGTAAAAAAGGGGGACAAAGTTGCCCTACATCCAAGAAGAGGACAGAAGGTACCTGGAGGACCAGTTCGCAAAACTGGGCCGCGATGTGACCCTGCGGCTTTTCGTGCGCCGGGAGGGTTGCCCCACCTGCGAGGTGGAAGAGGATCTCCTCTCCGAACTGGCCGGGATCAGCCCCAGGCTGCACCTGCTCGTGCACGATCTGGATGCCGAGCCCGCCCTGGGGGAGGAGTGGGGGGTGGACAAGGTGCCGGCCCTGGCCATAGAGGCCGACAGGGACTACGGGATCCGGTTCTACGGCATCCCCTCAGGGTATGAATTCGCCTCCCTGATCGAGGACATCCTGGACGTGGGGGCCGGAGAGGTGGACCTCCCCGAGGAGGTAAGCCAGGGGCTGGAAGGGCTGGACAGGGACGTGCACATCCAGGTGTTCGTCACCCCCACCTGCCCCTATTGCCCGGTGGCCGTCCGAACGGCCCACAAGTTCGCCATGCTATCCGAGCGGGTGCGGGCGGACATGGTGATGGCAAACGAATTCCCCATCCTGACCGATCACTACCAGGTGATGGCGGTGCCGAAAGTGGTGATCAACGAGACCACCAGCTTCGAGGGGGCGGTCCCGGAGGAGGTGTTCCTGGACAGGGTCCTGCGCGGCTAAGGCCTTAGCCTGGTGGCTGCCTCCCGAGGCAGCCACCAGGGGACTAGCTGGGCCCACATTTCTCCTTAAGGCCGTCTACATCCTTGATGATGATCTGATAGCGCCTTTTGGCCAGGATCCCCTCCCGGGCGAAGCGGTTCAAGGCCATGGTGGTGTTCTCCCGGGCCGAGCCGATCATCTCCGCCAGGTCCCGGTGGGTGAGCCGGAAGCTGATGAGGATCCCGTCCTTGGTCTTCACCCCGTACTCGTGGGAAAGCCTGAGGAGCTGCCTTGACAGGCGGGCCTGGATGTCCCGGAACGCCAAATCCTCCACGATCTCCTCCAGGTCCCGGATCCAAAGGCCAAATAGCTGCAGGAGCTGGTAAAGGACGTCGGGCCGGCTTCTCACCCAATGGAGCATCCTCTCCCGCGGGATCCTGATGAGTACGGAGTCCTCCATGGCCTCGGCGTGATGGCGATGACGCTGTTCCCCTACCAGGGCCATCTCCCCGAACAGCTCCCCGGTGGCCCGGAGGGCCAGGGTGATCCGTTTCCCCGAGGGGTCAAGATACGAGAGCTTTACCTTACCATCCTCTACGAAGTAGACGGAGGTGCTGGGGGTGCCGGGGTAATATATGGTCTCCCGGGCAGGGATTTCCTCCCGTTCCCCTTGTTCAAGCAGCGGTTCTATCCCCTCTATCAGCCATTTCTCCTGTACGTTCTGCATGGCGGGGCTAGCCTAGCCTGTGGGGGGCAGGGGCCCAAGGAACTGGGAAGTTTCGGCTTGGCCCCTGGGGGGCATGAGGAAAAGAAAAGCGTCCGTCTCCGGACGCGCACAGGTTCTGTGGACAGGGCTCAGACGGGACCTCATCGGGAGGAAGGGCTGGCTTTAGGACATGCTGCTCCCTAGAAAGGAGGTGATCCAGCCGCACCTTCCGGTACGGCTACCTTGTTACGACTTCACCCCCCTCGCGAAGGATACCTTCGGCGCCCTCTTCGGACGACTTCAGGTACCCCCCACTCGGTTGGTGTGACGGGCGGTGTGTACAAGGCCCGAGTACGCATTCACCGCGGTGTGGCTGACCCGCGATTACTAGCGATTCCGGCTTCATGCAGGCGGGTTGCAGCCTGCAATCCGAACCATGCCCGGCTTTGATGGGATTGGCTCCGGGTCGCCCCTTCGCTGCCCATTGTACCGGGCACTGTAGCATGTGTGTCGCCCCGGGCATAAGGGCCATGATGACTTGACGTCATCCCCTCCTTCCTCCGGGTATTCCCCGGCAGTCCCGCCAGAGTCCCCGGCACCTTAAAAGGTCCGCTGGCAACTGGCGGCAGGGGTTGCGCTCGTTCCGGGACTTAACCCAACGTCCCACGACACGAGCTGACGACAGCCATGCAGCACCTGTGCAGGCTCCCAGGCGCCCGAAGGCCCTGGGTCCCTTCCCTTTCGGGTCGGTACCACCTGCATGTCAAACCCGGGTAAGGTTCTTCGCTTAGCATCGAATTAAACCACATGCTCCACCGCTTGTGCGGGCCCCCGTCAATTCCCTTGAGTTTCAGCCTTGCGACCGTACTCCCCAGGCGGTGGGCTTAACGCGTTAGCTGCGGCACCGAGCCAGTTGCGGCCCGACACCTAGCCCACATCGTTTAGGGCGTGGACTACCCGGGTATCTAATCCGGTTCGCTCCCCACGCTTTCGCGCTTCAGCGTCAGGGACGGCCCAGAAGGTTGCCTTCGCCATCGGGGTACCGGCCAGTATCTACGCATTTCACCGCTACTCTGGCCGTTCCACCTTCCTCTGCCGCCCTCTAGCCCGGCAGTATCGCCCGACCTCCCCCAGTTGAGCCAGGGGCTTTCACAGGCGACTTGCCGAACCGCCTAGACGCCCTTTACGCCCAGTGAATCCGGGTAACGCTCGCCCCCTACGTCTTACCGCGGCTGCTGGCACGTAGTTAGCCGGGGCTTATTCCTGGGGTACCGTCATCGGCGGGGCATTTCCTCCCCGCCTTATTCTTCCCCCAGAAAAGGGGTTTACACCCCGAAGGGCTTCGTCCCCCACGCGGCGTCGCTGGGTCACCCTTTCGGGCATTGCCCAAGATTCCCCACTGCTGCCTCCCGTAGGAGTCAGGGCCGTGTCTCAGTCCCCATGTGGGGGGCCACCCTCTCAGGCCCCCTACCCGTCATCGCCACGGTGGGCCGTTACCCCACCGTCTAGCTGATGGGCCGCAGCCCCCTCCCCGCGCGGCGCCAAAAAGCGCCTTTACTTCCAGGGCCTTTTGGCCCCGGAAGACCATCGGGTATTAGCCCGGGTTTCCCCGGGTTATCCCCGTCGCGGGGGCAGGTTAGCTACGTGTTACTCACCCGTCCGCCGCTCCGTAACCCCGTTCCGCCCCCGAAGGGGCTTCACGGGGTCCGATCGCACGACTTGCATGTGTTAGGCGCGCCGCTAGCGTTCACCCTGAGCCGGGATCATACCCTCTCGATTTAGCCTCAAGGGTCCCGACGGGTCTCCGTCTTCGCCCTGTCCACCTGTCAAAGACCAGCCCTTGCGCCCGAAGTATAGCACCCTCCTCCAAGGCAGTCAAGTGTACTTGCCCCACCCAGCCGCACCGGGCATCATGATGCCCATGGGCCCAAAGCACGTCAAGGTCGCCGTGCTCTGCGGGGGGGACTCCCCGGAAAGGGAGGTATCCCTGCGCTCAGGCCAGGGGGTCCACGCCGCCCTCCTTGAGACAGGGTTTTCCTCCGAGCTCATCGAGATAGATTCCTATGACGGCTTGCCCCAAAGGCTTGCTCCCTTTGACGTCGTGTTCATCGCCCTCCACGGGGGGGCGGGGGAGGACGGCACCGTCCAGCTCCTTTTGGAGCTCCTTGGAAAGCCATACGTGGGCTCGGGGCCGCTTGCCTCCGCCCGGGCCATGGACAAGGTGGAGACCCATCGGCTGCTTTCCGGCAAGGGGATCCCGGTGCCGGCCTGGCTCCCCTACCAGGGGGAGGAGCTCACGGCCTTTTTGGCGCGAGCCGAGGAACTGGGGTTCCCGCTGGTGGTGAAGCCCCGAAGCGCGGGCTCCAGCCTGGGGTTACATCTTGCGCGGGACATGAACGAGCTTTCCACCTGTGTAAGGGAGGTTCTTGTGAAATTCGGAGATTTCCTTGTGGAGCAGTACATCCCGGGGAGGGAGCTCACCTGTGCCCTGCTGGAGGGAGAGGGAGGGGTTGAGGCGCTGCCCTTGGTGGAGCTCAGGCCGAAGGGGAGGGAGCTTTTTGACTGGGGGGCCAAGTACTCCCCGGGCGAGTGTGAGTTCATCTGCCCGGCGGACCTCCCCGGGAAGCAGGCGGAAAAGGCAAAGGAGGTCTCCCAGAAGGCCTTCTTGGCCTTGGGGTGTCGGGACCTGGCCCGGGTGGACCTGCGCCTGGCGCAGGACAGCACCCCCTACGTATTGGAGGTGAACACCCTGCCCGGGATGACCGAGATGTCCACCTTCCCCCGGGCGGCGGCCGCCGCCGGCATCCCCTACGGGGAGCTGGTTAAGCGGCTTGTACGGCGAGCCCTGGCCCGCTTGCCCGCCCCCGACCCCAGCGGTTAGAGTTACCCACGATGGAGGTGATCGCCTTGAGGATAAAGTGGTTCGGGCACGCCTGCTTCCTCATCACCACCGCCGAAGGGATCAAGATCCTCACCGACCCGTTCGACGAGTCCGTCCCCTATCCCTTCCCCGAGGAGGAGGCCGATGTAGTCACCGTGTCCCATGAACACTTCGACCACAACGCCGTGGGTAGGGTGAAGGGGACCCCGGAAGTGGTGCGGGGGTTGGGGGAGCACACGGTAAAGGGGGTTTCCATCTGGGGGATCCCTTCCTTCCACGATCAAAAGGGCGGCCGTGAACGGGGGAGGAACACCATCTTCCGCCTGCGGGCCGATGGGATAACCCTGGCCCACCTGGGGGACCTGGGACACACCCTTAACGCCGAGCAGCAGAAGCCCCTGGAGGGGGTGGAGGTGGTGCTGATCCCGGTGGGGGGGCACTACACCATCGGGCCCCAGGAGGCCGTGGAGGTGATCCGGATGCTCCCTGCGCTCAAGATCGCCATCCCCATGCATGTGAAGACCGAGCTCATAAAGGACTGGCCCATCGCCCCGGTGGAGGAGTTCCTCTCCCAAGTGGACCTGCCGGTGCAACGGGTGGGGGGCGCCGAGGTGGAGATCACCCGGGAAGGGCTCCCCAGAGAAAAGGAGGTGTGGGTTTTAAGCCATGCCTAAGGTATCCAAGAGGAGTGCCACTGCCCCCATGTCGCCAATCCGCCGGTTGGTTCCCCTGGCGGACGAGGCAAAACGTAAAGGGAAGCGGGTTTACCACCTGAACATCGGCCAGCCGGACATCCCCACCCCCAGGGAGTACCTGGAGGGGATCCGAGACGCCCGGGTGGAGGTCCTGGCCTATTCCCCCTTCCAGGGGCTGCCCGAGGCGATAGAGGCCTTCCGGGCCTACTACGCCGAGTACGGCCTGGAGCTCTCCCCCGAGGAGATTCTTGTGACCACCGGGGGGTCCGAGGCAGTGCTGTTTGCCCTGAAGGTGGTCTGTGACCCCGGGGACCAGGTAATCGTTCCCGAGCCCTTTTACCCCAACTACAACGGGTTTGCCCGCCTGTCGGAGGTGGAGATCGTTCCCCTGACCACCTCCCGGGAGGAGGGGTTTCACCTGCCCCCCAGGGAGGAGGTGGAGAGGCTCATCACCCCCCGTACCAAGGGGATCCTGTTCTCCAATCCGGGGAACCCTACCGGCGCCGTGTACCGGGAGGAGGAGCTTTCGATGCTGGGGGAGTTGGCCCTCCGGCACGACCTTTTCCTGATAGCCGACGAAGTCTATCGGGAGTTCGTGTACGTGGGAGAGCACAGGAGCATCCTTTCCTTCCCCGAGCTCCGGGACCATGCCATCATGGTGGACTCCATCTCCAAGCGGCTTTCGGCCTGTGGGGCGCGGGTTGGGGCCATCGTCTCCCGCAACCGGGAGGTGATGGCGGCGATCAGGCGCTGTGCCATGGCCCGCCTTTCCCCGCCCACCCTGGAGCAGCTGGGGCTGGTCGCCTTCATGGCCCATCCCCGCCACCGGCAGGTGCTCAAGGGGATGGTCGAGGAGTACCGCAGGAGGAGGGAGGTCCTGGCCGAGGGGCTTTCCCAGGTGCCCGGGGTAACCTTCCAGCCCCCGGAGGGGGCGTTCTACATGATGCTGGGGCTTCCGGTGGACGATTCCGAGGGGTTCGTGCGCTGGATGCTAACCGACTTCCCCGGGGAAGAGACGGTGATGCTGGCCCCCGGGGAGGGCTTCTACCGGACCCCAGGCCTGGGGCATGACGAGGCCAGGATAGCCTATGTGCTAAACGAATGGGACCTGCGGCGGGCCTGTCAGCTCCTCAAGGAGGGGCTTGAGCTCTATCAGGAGGTGGCCCCCAAGGCCCCGGTGTGAAGGGGAAGCTGCGGCTGGACCAGCTCCTTCTGGCCCGGGGTCTGGCCCCCTCCCGGGCCAAGGCCCAGGCCCTGATCCGGGCCGGCCGGGTGTTCGTGGATGGCCAGCTCCGGGACAAGCCTGGGGTCTTGGTTCCCGAGGACGCGGAGATCGCCGTGAAAAGGCCCCCTCGGTACGTGTCCCGTGGGGGGGAGAAGCTGGAAGGCGCCCTTAAGGCCTTCGGCGTGGATCCGACTGGGAAGGTTTGCCTGGACGTGGGGGCCTCAACCGGTGGCTTTACGGACTGCCTCCTCCAGCACGGTGCCAAGAGGGTGCACGCCGTGGACGTGGGAAGGGGACAGCTCCACTTTCGGCTGAGGGGCGACCCCCGGGTGGTGGTCCACGAGGGGGTGAACGCCCGCTACCTCTACTTCGAGGAGATCGGCGAGCCGGTGGACCTGGCCACAGTGGATGTCTCCTTCATATCCCTTAGGCTTGTGCTCCCCCCACTCAAGGGGATCGTGCGACCGGAAGGAGATGTGATCGCGCTCGTGAAACCCCAGTTCGAGGCCGGGCGGGAAAGGGTAAAAAAGGGCGGGGTGGTGCGGGACCCGGAGGTACACCGGGAGGTGCTCCGGGGGATCGTCGCCTTCGTGGAAGGGGAGTTAAGCTGGTCGGTGGCCGGGGCGGTCCGGTCCCCCCTCCGCGGCCCGGCGGGGAACGTGGAGTTCCTCCTCCACCTCCTCCCCCGCCCGGGGAGCTCAGCCCGCCTGAATTGGGACGGGCTCCTCCATCCCTCCCCGTAGTCTTGCCCTCCTTCCGGTTCTCCTTTAAGGTTGTGCACGTTTGGGGAGGGGGTGACCATGCCTAAGGTGAGCTTGGCGGACGGAAGGGAGCTTGAGGTGGCGGAAGGGGCCGCTTGGGCGGATGTGGCCAGGGCCGCCGGGATCCAGGCGGTGGCCGCGCTCGTGGACGGGGAGCTCAGGGACATCCGCGATCAGGCGGAGGAAGGGCAAAAGGTCAAGCTCCTCACGCTCACAGATCCCGAGGCCCTGGAGGCCCTGAGGCACACGGCCGCCCACATCCTGGCCCAGGCCGTCCGGCGCCTGTTCCCCGGGACGAAACTCGCCATCGGCCCCGCCATCGCAGACGGCTTTTACTACGACTTCGACTTCCCCTCCCCGATAACGCGGGATGACCTCCCCCGCATCGAGGAGGAGATGGCAAGGATCGTGTCCGAAGACCTGCCCGTGGAGCGGGTTTTCCTCTCGCGGGCCGAGGCCGAAGATCTCCTGAAGGAAGAGGGGGAGGCCTACAAGCTGGAGCTTCTTTCCGAGATCCCGGACGAGCGCATCAGCTTTTACAGACAGGGGGAGTTCATGGACCTGTGCCGGGGGCCACACCTTCCCTCCACGGGCCTGGTGAAGCACTTCAAGCTTTTGGACCTGGCCGGGGCCTACTGGCGGGGGGATGCGACGCGGGTGATGCTCACCCGCATCTACGGCACCGCTTTTGCGAGCGAGGAGGCCCTCACCGAGCACCTGAAGTGGCGGGAGGAGGCAAGGAGGCGGGATCACCGACGGCTGGGGCCCGACCTTGACCTCTTCTCCATCCACAACGAGGCCATCGGGGCGGGGCTGATCTTGTGGCACCCCAAAGGCGCCCGGGTGCGGCACGAGATCGAGACCTTCTGGAAGGAACGCCACTTCGAAGGGGGCTACCAGCTCGTCTACACCCCCCACATCGGCCGGGCCCGCCTGTGGCAGACCTCAGGACACCTCGACTTCTACCGGGAGGGGATGTACTCCCCCATGGATATTGAGGGTCAAGAATTTTTCTTGAAACCTATGAACTGCCCGTTCCACATCGCCATCTACAAGTCCAAAACCCGCTCCTACCGGGAGCTTCCCATTCGCTACGCAGAGCTTGGCACCGTGTACCGGTATGAGCGCTCCGGGGTGCTGCACGGGCTGCTTAGGGTGCGGGGGTTCACCCAAGATGACGCCCACATCATCTGTCGGCCTGATCAGGTGGAGGAGGAGATCCGGAAGGTGCTCAACTTCGCCCTGGACATGCTGCGGGAGTTCGGGTTCAGCGAGTTTTCCGCGCACCTTTCCACCCGGCCCGCTAAGTTCGTGGGGGCTCCGGAGGACTGGGACCGGGCCACCGAGGCCCTGAGGCGGGCCGTCGAGGCCGAGGGCCTTGGTTACGATGTAAAGGAGGGGGAAGGGGCGTTCTACGGGCCCAAGATCGACATCGACATCGAGGACTCCCTCCGGCGGGCCTGGCAGCTCACCACCATCCAGTTCGACTTCAACCTGCCCGAGCGGTTCGACATGACCTACGTAGGGGAGGACGGCCGCAAGCACCGGCCCTACATGATCCACCGGGCGCTCCTCGGGTCCCTCGAGCGCTTCTTCGGGATCCTGATCGAGCACTACGGGGGGGCATTCCCGGCCTGGCTTTCTCCGGTGCAGGCCGTGGTTTTGCCCATCGCCGAGGAGCAGATCCCCTATGCCGAGGAGGTGGCGGGGAAGCTCCGGGCCGCCGGGATCCGGGCCGAGGCCTGGACCCGGGGTGGAAAGACCCTGCGCTATCTCATCCGGGAAGCACAGCTCCAGAAGATCCCCTACATGCTGGTCTGTGGGGCCAGGGAGGCGGGGGCGGGGACCGCTGCCCTGCGGCTCCGCACCGGCCAGGACCTGGGGCCCCAGCCCGTAGAGGAGATAATCTCCCGCATCCGGGCGGCGATTTCCTCCCACAGCCCGGAGCTGTGAAAACTCAAAGCAGGGCGCGAAGCCGGGGGAGGGCGGCTTCCATGGCCTCCTCCCCGGCCCGGATCCCCTCGGCCGCCCGCAGGTAGCTCACCCCCGGCGGGAGCTCGGGCCGCACCAACACGTCCGCCGGCCACAGGGTGAGCTTGAGGCGCAGGATCTCCTGCTGGAAGATGGCCACCGCCTGGCTGATCACACTGTACAGCCCGGGGAGGGGCCGCTCGTCCTCCCCCCGTTCTTCCGCGACCTCGGCCAGAAGCCCCGCCAGGCTTGCCGGCACCCAGGTGCGGCTTTTGAGCTCCTCCCCCAGGCGCTGGGCAAGCCTCTTCCAGGTGCGGCGCCGCTCGGCGGTGGTGGGCCGGGGGCGGGGGGTGATGTCCACCCCGATCACGATCTCCGCCCCGAGCTCCCGACAGATCCTGACCGGAAGCGGCTCCACCAGCCCCCCATCCACCAGGAACCTCCCCTTCCACCCTACGGGGAAGAAGATCCCCGGGATGGCGGTGGAGGCCCTGAGGGCGTCCACAAGCGGCCCCTCCCGGAGCACCATCGCCTCTCCGGTGTCTATGTCCGTGGCCACCGCGGCAAACGGGATTTTCAGGTCCTCTATCCGCAGGTCCCCGAACATGGACCTAAGGTATTTTCTGAGTTCGCCGCCGGAGCTTAAGCCCGCCCGGGGGAAGGTGGGGAGAAAGCTCCTCACCACCTTCGGTAGGTTCGTGTTAAGCCACTCCTGCTCGATCCGCTCCACCGAGGCCCCGGCGGCATAGGCCCCGCCCACCATGGCCCCGATGCTGGAGCCGGCGATGGCACAGGGCTTTATCCCCTCCCGCTCCAGCACCTTGAGGACGCCCACGTGGGCCGCCCCCCGCGCCCCCCCTGACGCCAATGCTAGCCCGATCTTCGGCTCGCCAACGGACCCTAACGTACACTCGGACATGCCTTCCCCCTTATTCGGCCAAACCAGTCGACGCCGCGCCGACTCAGGTAAACAAGGCCAAGGCCCACGATGGGAAGCGCAGCCGCCTTCTGGGCGAGGGCAAAGGCAACGGCCCCCTCCATCGGCAGGCCCATGATCTTAAAGATGCCGGCGTAGGCACCTTCCGCGATCCCAATGGCCCCCGGGGTCAACCAGGAGAAAAGGGAGAACATCGTGCTGAGGGCAAAGAAAAGGGCGAGCTCCCCGGGCGAGAGGATCCGCCCGTAGGCAAAGGCGAAAAAGATGAGCGGAGCTATCACACTGAGCCCAACCGAGAGGAATATGAAGACCGCGGCCTTGAGGGCTGCCTTCCCGTGGTCTTCTAGCAAAGCCCTGCTGGCCTCCCGTTCTGTCCGTTCCAGTGCCCCACTCGCCTGTTTAAGCCAAGCCCACTTCGGGAGAAAGCGCAGGACGAATCCCGAACACCGCGATGCCCATGTGGCCCGGCGGGCGATCCCCACCAGCGTTGTCCCGACCACCGCCGCGGCTGTCCCGGCGAAGGAGAGGACCCCCTGTCGGAGGGCAGGCGGTAGCTCCCACCTCAGCCCGATCACGCCTCCCATAATTAGCAGGGTTGTCACCCCCACCAAGTACAGGAGCTTTTCAATAATTATCGTGGCTACCACCTCATGGCCGGGCGTGGAGAAACCCTGGGAGGCGAGAACGGCCCTCACGGGTTCGCCGCCGAGGTGAAGCGTGGGCGTTAAGTACCCTACCGCGTAACCTCCGGCCATGATGCCCAGGGTCTGGGTGAAGCGATTGGGGCCCACGTACACCTGAAGGAGGCACCTCCAGCCCTGGACGCCGCACAGGAAGGAGAGGAAGGAACTGGCGAGAAAGGAGGCGATGCCCCATGGCCCCAAAGCCCCCAGGCGGGCGAGCACCGCCGTTGGGCTCGCGATCCAAACCATGGCGGCGAGCAGTGCCATCCCTAGGATGGCAGATATGAAGAGCGCTTTGTACCTGCGACCCCAGTGTGCCCTTGGTTCAGAGGGGCTTTCCCAGGACGTGTACATGCAGCATCCTTTTCGCATTGCCAATGACTATATTCCGAGCGCTCGCCGGCCGAAGCTTCCGAGCCGAGGTGAGGACGACAAGGTCGGGAAGGTACCGAACCTTCCCAAGCCTGCGGAGCTTGAAGCCCAGCTGAATGTCCTCCCAGTCCGAGTAGATGCGCCCGTCCGGGGAGCGGAACCCACCCACCTTGAAAAACGCCTCCTTTCGGACGGCGAAGTTCGCCCCGGAGAAGTGGGGAAGCCTCAGAAGTTGCCAGGTGGCCTGCTGCCCCAGGATCAGTCCCACCTCATACCAAGGGATCAGCGGCCTAATCGGTGTCCGGGGAGCGGAACCAGGCTTGTGGCGAAAGGGGCCGAAGGTCGCGACCGTTTCCGGATCCCCTTGGAGCGCCTGCCAGATCCGCTCCAGCCAGTCCGGTGGGACGACCGTGTCCGCGTCGGTGGAGGCGATTATCTCTGCACGCGCCGCACGGAACCCCGCCTCCCGGGCGTAAGGGATCCCCCGCCGGGGCTCGCGGATCACCCGGGCGCCGTAGCGGGCGGCGATGGAGGGGGTGGTATCCGTGGAGCCGTTGTCCACCACGATGACTTCAAAATCAGAAAAAGTTTGACGGGTTAGGCTCTCCAAGCACTCCCCGATCTCCCGCTCCTCATTGAGCGCCGGCACCACTACGCTGACCTTGGGCCACCGGCTCAAGCTTGGGGTGCTCATCGCCTGACGCAAGTCCCTGCAAATACTCGGACTTCCACACCGGATCGAGCAACGCCGCACAGGCCCGGTTGTATTCCTTAAGGCCTTGGCAGTAGCTCGGGTCCCGGATCGCCTGGGCCGCCTCGATGTTTATGGGCTTTGGCTTGTACCTTTCAATGAGCCCTTGCATGAACTCGAAGTGGTCCCGATGTGGGCAAGGTAGGATCAGGTTCTTGGTCTCGTGGGGCCGGGTCTTGTAGCCGTACATCTTCTGCCAGCTTCTGATCTCCTTGAAGAAGTCGATCTCCATGAGGTCCATGATGGTGCCACCCCGTTCGTAGATCTCGTAGATGTTAGCCGCAGCGTACGGGACGAAAACACACGGGGTGATGTCCCCGTTCCAGTTCACGTAGAAGTAGCCGGCCTGGCGCCCGGCGGCAAGGCAGCCGTGCACCGCCGTGCCGGAGTTCCAGAAGTCGATGAGGAAAACCCGCTTTTCCCTTATCACCTGCCAGATGCGGCGCTGGAGGCGGAGCCTTTGCTCAGGGGTGATCATGAGGGAAAGGTCATAATCCCGGCCGATCGGCATGTACTGGAAGATCCAGCCGTACATCGCCCCCTGCTCCTCGAAGTAGAACTCCACCACCTCGTCTGAGAGGAGCTCATCGCAGTTTCCGCGGGTGGCGGTCATGGAGATGCCGAACGGCACCCCCGCCTCTCGTAGATTGGCAAAGGCCTCCATAACCTTGCCGAACACGCCTTTCCCCCGGCGCTCCTCGGTGGTGGCCACCCTCCCCTCCACCGAGATGGCCGGGGTCACGTTCCCCAGCTCCTCCAGCCGCCTGGCCACCTCCCGATCGATCAGGGTACCGTTGGTGTAGACGAGGAAGTACATGTCCGGATGCCGCTCCGCCATGTCCAAAAGGTCATGGCCACCTGACCGGTACATGAACGGCTCGCCCCCCGAGATCACCGCGAACGCCGCCCCCCATAACTCCTTCATCTCCCTCAGGATCCGGTCGAAGGTGTTAAACTCCAGGGTTTTTGGGGCCTCCTCGGTCCCGGCGTAGCAGCCCTTGCAGTGGAGGTTGCAGGCTCGGGTGGGGCTGATGGTGAGGAAGCCTGGTGGGTAGTCCCCGTACTTTTCCCTGAAGGCCTCCCGGGCCGGGTGGGGTTTCAGCCGCCGACGGGCAAAGGATATCAGCCCTCGCAGGGTGTGCTCGGAGATCAGCCCCTTGTCCAGGGCCCGGTCCAGGGAGTACATGAGCCCACGCAGGGTTAGCCACTCATCCCGGGCCACCCCCGGGGGGTTGTTCGTGCGCCGCAGGAACTCCCGGATGGCCCGGTCCGCCAGCCGCACCGCACTCCTCCGTACCACGTTGTTGCGCACAAGCCCAAGCACTACGCTCTCCGCCGTCGTCGCCTTCTTCGCAGGAAGGCCATCGCCCATCGATCTCACCTCCGATGCCTCCTGACAAGCTCCCCACACCTGGAAACGAACGTTCGTTCTAACAGGACATTACACAAATTCCCCTCCACTGTCAAGTGGCGTCCAAGGCCAAGGGGAGGGCCTGGATCCGGTGCGCCTGCTCCCGGGCCACTCGCACCTCGGCCACCTCCCTAACCGTGGCCCCTTGGGCAGGGAACCAGTGGATGGCATCGAGCGTTTCGGCGGTCGTAATGGCCCGCCTCCCACTCGCTGCGGTTGGCGGTGCCCACCACCGCGTAGTTCAGCCGGGAGGCGCGCTGGTAGAGCATGATCATGCGCAACCACAGCTCCCTTGCCACCTTGCGCGCGTCCCCAAGGGAGCGGAGATCCGAGTCCCGCTCGGGGAGGATCAACCCCAGGACCCCCTCCGGAAAGAGGGCCCGAACGCAGAGATGGGCCACCACCGCCGAGTCCAGTCCCCCGGAGAGCCCCAGGACCGCCCCCAACCCCTCCACCGCAGGGCGATGAAGGCCGCGATCCTCTCGGACTCCGCCTCCAGATCGATCGAAAGCTTGATTTTCGGTCGTACCGCTCACGACCCCCTTGACCACAGGACGATTAGGAGCCACCCGACCAGAACGGCCGCTCCTACGTAGCCCAGGAGGCCCAGGACAGGTACGCCCCAAAGCCGGGGCCCGGCCCCTGCCTGGACGATGAGTGATGCCCCAAGGAACAGGGCGCTGGCGACGAGGGCGAGGGAAAGCCGATCCCGTGAAGCGACCTCCCCACGGGCGGCCGAGGTGCGGCCCAGCTCGGCCAGACCTGCCAAGGCCGCCTGCACGTCCGTAGGCAGCCGCACCAGCAACCGCTGGTACCCATCCAAGATCTCCAAGAGGCCAGCGAGCTGGCGGCGGGGATCATAACGCTGAAGCAAGAGCCGCTCCACGTAGGGCTTGGCCATGGAGACCATGTCGAAGTCCGGATCGAGCATCCGCCCCACCCCCTCTTCGGTCACCAATGCCTTGCCCATGAGGACAAGCCCCCTTGGGACCTTGATCCGGAAGCTATGTAAAAGCCGGATTCCCTCCTCAAATATCCGACGAAAATCGAGCTGCTTCAAGGGGACCCCATAGTAGTAATCGATGAGCCCCAAAAGTTCGGCGCGTAGGGCATGGGTGTCTACTTCCGTATCCAGGCTGCCCATCTCCCGGAGGGCCACAATAATTCGGTCGACGTCCTTTTTTACAAAGCCTGCCAGGAGTTCGGCCACCTGGCCGCGGAGCTCCTCCCCGAGCCGGCCCATCATCCCGAAGTCGAGCGGGACAATGACGTTGCCCGGGAGCACAAGTAGGTTCCCGGGATGGGGGTCGGCGTGGAAGAAGCCATGCTCGAAAACCTGCTTCAGAATGGCCCGAGCCCCGTTTCGGGCGATGACCTTCCGGTCAAGCCCCGCCCCCTCGAGCCGCGCAAGATCGGAGATCTTGATCCCCTCGATGTACTCCATCACGAGGACGTGCGGGGTGGTGTACTCCCAGTGTACTTTGGGCACGTAAATGGTCTCGTCCCCGGCGAAGTTGTGCTTGAAGATCTCCATATGGCGTCCCTCGCGGGTGAAGTCCAGCTCCTCGCGGATGGTCCTGGCGAACTCCTCCACCGCTCCCACAGGGTCGTAGAGCTCGCCATCCGGCAGGTGCCGTTCCGCCAAGATGGCGAGCTCAAAGAGGATATCGAGGTCGGCCTCGATGACCTCCCGGATCCCCGGCCTCTGGATCTTTACGGCCACCGACTCCCCTTCCCGTGTGCGGGCCCGATGGACCTGGGCCAGGGATGCAGCGGCCAATGGTTTTTCTTCAAATTCCTGAAAAACAGCGGTCAAGGGGCGACCGAATTCGGTTTCGATCTGGGCCCTCACCTCTGAGAAGGGGAAAGGCGGGGCCTCGTCCTGCAGCTTCCGGAGCTCCCCGGCGATATCTGGTGGAACGAGATCCGGCCTAAGGCTCAAGATCTGTCCCAGCTTTACAAAGGTCGGCCCCAGCTCCTCCAGGGCCAGGCGAAGTCGCCCTCCGCGGCTGAGCTCGGCTTCCACCCTTGAGCCCGAAAACCTGAGGAAGGGATAGCGGGCGGCAACTACACTGGCGAGTTCGCCGAGGCCGTGTTTGGCAAGGACGATAGCGATCCAGTGCAGGCGCCGGAAATCGCGATACCTATTCCGAAGCGTCCGTCTCTTCCTCGGCGAGCCTCCTCTCAATGCGCTCGAGCCTCCTCTCGATCCCTTGGAGATCTTCCTTCGTAGCTAACCCGAGTTCGGAGATGGCCCCCTTCAGCGCCGAACTGATCTTCTCCATGGCCTTCTTTTCCTCCTCTTCCGCTGCCTTGAGGAGCTCGTCGACCAGGCCTGTCTTCTCCTTAGCACTTGCCTCACCCCGCTTGACCAGCTCATCCACAAAGGACTCCACCTTCTCCCTGGTCAGCTCCAATGCTCCCAGGCCAAGCAGGATCGCCTTCCGGCTGTGTTCGAACACCTTACCCCCTTTCCCGGCCCCGAGGGCCCTTCCTCAACCACAGACACACAAGCTCAACCACCGAGGACACGGAGACCCCAGAGGTTTTCCTTTTGGTAAACCTTAAATTCCTCTTCGTTCCGGGCATGTTCCTCGCCCTTGAAACGATACCCCCCTCGATCAAGCCGGTGGGCCCGGGGGGACCAGGCCCCCGGGCCCACAGCGCCCGGCAGGACGAGCTTCGGAAGGGGCGAGGCGCGGGCGCAGCCCTACATCACCTCCAAACTCGGCAACTTCCCCGGGTCGAAGTAGTCCGCCGGGACCTCGGCCCGAACCCTCTCCAAGAGGTCCAACACCGAGCTCGTCCCCTCATCGAGGTCCTGAAATTCGAACCGGTGGGGGATGTAGCCGAGGCCATCGTCCGAAAGCTCCGAGGCCCTCATCGTACTCACAAGCTCGCCGTCCGAGTAAGACTCCATCTTGATCACGTTGAAGTACTCCTTTTCCACCCACAGCTTAACCTGGGAGTAGTCGGCCTCGGCCCCTTCCTTGGGGGTGAGCACGATCAGGTAAGCGGGGAGGCCGTCCACCACCTCCTCGCCGACGAGTTCAGCCTTGTAGTCCTCCCGGTACTTGAACCCCTGGGCCAGGTCCTCGTAGCTTATCCCGCTTCCGGAGACGAACTCCTGCTCTCTGGACTGCCCCACGAGCTCCTTTACGATCCCCAGGTCAGGGAGATAAAGCCACATGCGGGCGTCCCCCTCCTCCGGGGTCCAGGTGAGGAACATGGTCCCCGAGACGAGCTCCGGCTCAAGGTAAACCACAAGGGCCTTGTCCGGCTCCTCCCCCTCCCCTTCCTGGAAGAAGACCTTGAACGTGTAGCCCGTGGTCTCCCCTTCCGCCGTGACCGCGAGGGAGATGGTGGCCATCATGCTCCCCGTCTCAACCCCGATGAAGGTTTTCTCCTCCACCCGATCCAGGATCTCGTCTGCGGTGAGCCCTTGGGGGAGGGCCCAGGCCCAAAGCCCAAGGACGGCCGCCGATACCAAAACCATCCTCTTCATTATGACCTCCTTTCGTCTTTCTCCTGCGGGTCCGCCGGCTCCCAAGAGAGCCGGAGGCCACGGCCTGCCCTGCGGATTACCGCCCTCCTTGTTAGGAACCCTGGGTTTGTCAGCCCGAAGATGGCGGGCACAACCAGCAAGGCCCCTACACTGCTTGTGACCATGGTCAGGGCCACCAGCCACCCGAGGGTGGACATGGCCCCGAACCGAGAAAGCAAAAGCACAAGGAATCCCGCGGTGAGGGTGACGGCGTTGTAAACCACCGCCCGGCCCGCGGTGCGATAGGTGGCCTCCAGGGCCTGCCGGTGGGAAAGCCCCCGCATCCTCTCCCTTCGGTAACGGGTGATCACGTGTACCGAGTAGTCAACCCCCACCCCCACCACGATGCTGGCGATCATCACCGTGGCCATGTCCAAATTGGCCCCGGCCAGGGCCATGGTGCCGAAGTTCCCCACCACCGCCAGGGCCAAAGGCGCAAGCGAGATGAGCCCGGCCACCAAAGAGCCCATCAGGGCCGCTACGATCGCCCCCACCGCCCCCAGGCTCGAAAATAGGCTCACAAGCTGCGAGTGAACCAGCTTGTAGCTAAGCTCAAGGTAAAGCTCCAACGTCCCGGTGGTGTAGGCACTCATCCCCTGGGGTATGTTCTCCTGGATGAAGGTATGGACCCCGGCCAGGAACTCCTCTTGCCTTGCTACGTTCACCGAGCGCACCGTCACCGTGATCCGGCCCTTCTGGAAGTTGCGGGTGGCCATGCTCTCGAGGACCTCCCCTCCCCCCAGCTCGTACATGAGGAGCACCTGGGCCACCGCCCGGGAGGTGTCCGGGATCGTGTAATAGCTGTCGTCGTCCCCGTGGAGGGTGTAGTTGGTCTCCTTGACGAGGTCAGCGAGGGAGGAGGAGCTGCCCACGACGTCCTGGCCCTCCATGTATTCCTGTAGGGCATCCATGAACTTGAGCGCTTCGGGGTCCTTCAACCCATCCCGGCGGCCCGTGTCTATCACCACGCTCATCTGGACGCTTCCCCCGAACCTGTCCTCCACGAAGTTGAGCCCCTGGATGATGGGGGAGTCGGCCCGGAAGTACTTGGCCATGTTGGACTCCACCTTGAGGCGGGGGATCTGGGAGAGGAACAGGCCGAAAAGGACGAGGGAAAGCACGAGCACCACCGTCGCCCCCCGGCGGTCCATGAAGCCGGCCAGTCGCCCCCCCAGGGAAACCGAAGAGGCCTTCGCCCCCTTTTCTCGGGAAACGGGGAGCAGGGCCAGGATCGCCGGGATCAAAGTCAGGGAGAGGAAAAACGCGAAAAGCACCCCGCAGGCGGAAAATAGCCCGAACTCCCTGATGGGGGGGAGGAACGCAGAGAGCAGGGTGAGGAAGCCGGCGGCGGTGGTGAGGGCCGCGGCGAACACCGGCCCGGCCATCTCCCCCATCACCTGGGCGATGAGCTCCTCCTTTTTCCCCTTCCAGCTTGCCGCCCGCTCGAAGTAATCGTTCGCCACGTGGATCCCGTAGGCCGAGCCCACCGCCACCAATAGCACCGGGATGAAGATGGAGATCATGGTCAGCTTCACCCCGGAGAGGGAGATGAGCCCCATGGTCCAGATGACCGCTACCAACACCACGAGGAGCGGCAACGCCACCCCCCTAAGCCGCCGGAAGGAAAGGAAAAGGACCGTAAGGACCACCAGGATCACGATGGGAAGGAGGAACCCCAGGTCCCTACGCATGTAGCTCGCCATGTAGTGCATGATCACCGGCTCGCCGGTGAGGTAGAACTCTTCCGGCCCCCGGTATCGGTCGAGGACCTCCTCGATCCCCTTCATGAGCCGGGCGAGCTGTGCTTGGTCGGAGGACACCTCTGGGGCCACCCTAACCATGATCAGGGCGGCGGACCCGTCCTCCAGGACGAAGGTGCCGGCCACCTGGCGCTCGGAGAGGGCCCGGGCCCGGAAGGCGGCGGCGTCCTCCTCCGTCTGCGGGGGATGGGGGAGGATGGGGCCCACCACAAGCGCCGTGGCCGTCCCCTGCACCACCTCCATGTTGGCCACCGAGATGACCTCCTCGGCAAGCCCCTCCTCCTCGAGCGCCTCGAGTTCCTCGGTGATCCGGTAGAGCTTCCTCAGGGTGGAGAGGTCGAAAACCGAGCCCCCCTCCGGGGCGGCCATGGCCACCATCACCGAGCTCTGGGAGCCGAACTCCTCCTCGGCCTCCTGAAGCCTTTCCACCACCGGGTTGTCCTGGGGGAGCATCTTCCCCATGTCGGTGAGGTACTCCACCCGCAGGGCGAACGCCCCGAAGATGGCGGTGACAAGGAGCAAGAGGGCCAGGGTGCGGATCGGGTGGCGGGCAACGGCCAGGGCGATGGACCTTATCAACCGCCCACCTCCCCCAGCACCCCTATGTGCTTAAGGTAGCAGGCCAAAAGGAGTGGGTACAGGTCCTCCCCGGGATCCCGGGCCTCCCGTGCCCCGCCGAAAACCTGCCCCACCGCCTGGTCCACCATCGTGATCAGGGCGGAAAGCCCGGGTGGGAGGTCCTCAGGCAGCGCCGGGGTAAGCACCCACACCCAGGGCCGGCCATTTGGCACAAGGAGCACCAGGTCGAACGGCCCCTGGGGAAGGGGGCCATCCGGGAAGTCCGTGGTCCCGGTGATCTCCACCCCCAGGGCCGAGGTGCGCAGGATGCGGGCCAGGACCCCCACCTTCAGGGAAGAGGAGAAGTCAGTGGTCCGATCGACGATCAGCACCTTGGGACCGGCCAAGGCCACAAGCCCAACCGCCAAAAGCAGGACTGCCATCAAGGTCTTTCTCATCCTAGCCTCCTTCCGTAAGCAGCCAGCGGGAGAAAAGGCGGCTCAGCTCCTCCGCCCCATGCTCCCTGATCTCCCGGGCCACCTCGTCATCCCCCACGGCCCGGGGGGTGAGGCCCAGCACCATCCCCAGGATGGCATGGGCGGCCACGACGGGGTTGCAGGGCCGGATCTGGCCGGTCGCCATCCCCTGCTCAAGGAGCTCCTGCACGAAGGAGACGATCTCCTCGGACAGGGTCCGGAAGCGCAGCCTGAGGGAGCTTGTGGGGGAAAACCACTCCCGCTGCACCACCTGCATCACCTGCCGGCGGGCCCGCAGGTCGGAGAAGTGCCGCTCCACCAGCCGGCGGATGATCTCCGCCGGGGGGAGCCCCTCCCGGATGAGCTCCTCCAGGAAACCCTTTAACTCCGAGAACTCCTTCTGGATGATGGCAAAGAGCAACTCCTCTTTTCCCTTGAAATGGTGGTAGATGGCGCCGATGGAGACACCGGCGGCGGTGGCGATCTGACGCATGCCGGTGCCGTGGAAGCCCTGGCGGGCGAACAGCCGCTCCGCTGCAGCCACGATCCTGTCCTCTAAAGCCATCCTTCCGCTCATAGAACGAACGTTCGTTTTAAGGATACCCCCTCCCCCCTCACCTATCAACCCCCGCTAAAATAGGGGCCCAAGGAGGCGTTATGTTCAAGGAGATCAGCCTGCACACGCGCCAGCGGGAGGAGATGCTGGACATCACCGATCGGGTCCAAGCGGCCATCGCCGAGGCCGGGATCGACGAGGGGTTTGTGTTCATCTACGTGCCCCACTCCACGGCGGCGGTGAGCATCCATGCCCGCCTGGAGGAAGGCGATGCCCCACGGCTCGACAGGATGCTGGAGAACGCCTATCCAGAGGAGGATGCCCCCCACACCACCAAGGCGGCGTTCGTCGCCCCCACCGAGGTCGGCATCGTCAAAGACGGTCGGATGCTCCTCGGGGAGGACCAGCGCATCTACCTCTACGAGTTCGCCGGCCCCGCCGAACGAAAAGTTTATCTGTATGTGGGGTCTTGAGAATTGAAACCTAGGCATCATCCGAGGTGTATAATCCTTAAAGAGGGATCGCGCTAGCGCAGGCGTTGATCAACAGGCGGCGAGGGAACGCCGGGTACGAAGCAGGATAGATCGTTTAAGAGCTCCCCACTTGAAGTCCCCTCAACAAGGGATTCCGGGAGGTGAGCGGGCGTGAAGCGGTGGTTTCTCTTCTTTGTGGTGCTGGCGTTGGCTGGAAGCGCGGCCCAGTATGGGGTTGAGGGAGGATACGGGGCAGTACAGCTCCGTTTTTCCGGTCAACTTGTCTCGGCAGGGCACTGCCAGCGACCTTCGCAGAACGTGCTCCGCTGTCAGGTGCCCGGGGGGAGCCCCGGAAGGATCGAACTCACGGCTACGGTGACCCCAAGCGGTTATCCGGTCAACATCTCGGTCATCTCCCTGCCTCCTTGGGCGAGCTTTACGCCGGCTTCGGGCTCCGGGAGCGCCACTGCAACCTGCAGCTTTCAGCCCCCGGTGGAAGCGGCGGGCAAGAACTTCCAGCTTGTCTTCCGGGCATCAACCATCTACGGGCTCCATGTGGATCTCACAGTGATCCTAGAGGTGGTCTCGGGAGGCCCTCCTTCCGGGCCCGAATACCCGGAGCCGGGTTACATGACAGATGAAGAGGGCAGGTTTTCTGTGCCGGTGAATGATCCGCCGAACACCTGGGTCGAGGGGGTGCTCACCCGGTGCACGCGTTATCCCTTGGCCGGGGTGCCGGTGGAGGTGTTCCTGTTCCCCAAACCGGGGCGCTTGACCATCGGAAATCTGAGCGATGTTGGCGCGGTGCGGATCTCCACCCCTTACGGGGAGGCTACGGTCACGGAATTCCGGCTCCTTTCCGCGTTGGACATCTACGGCCGTGTCACTGGCACCATAGATGTTGGCGTGGTGTGCCTTCAGCCCCCCGAGCCCTCCCCGGGCCCTCCAACAGGGACGATAACGGGCACCACCGACGAGGAGGGAAGGTTCTCAGAACCTTTGCCCCGCCAGCCAGGGATCACGGTGGCAGGTCGGCTCACGGAGTGCACCGTCAGGCCCCTTACCAACCAGGAATTCAGCCTGACCCCTGTTTACGAAGGGGACGCGATCACTGCTTTTAACATCTCCGTACCGGGCTATGCTCCGGTGACGGCAACCGGATTCGGGAGGATCTCCCTGCTTGGCCTCACCACCTACCTTTTGGGCGACGTTTGCCTTAAGCCGGAGATCGACCTCCTCCCCTGGGATGAGGATCGGCCGCTTACCTGGGGGGATTTCCGGGGGCAACCCCCCGAGGACTTGGAATCGCGCGACGAAGCAGCGTTTATCAGCTACCGGTTTAAGATCCAGAAGACCGACTTCACCCTCACATATGATCCCAAAACCCGCACGTGGAAGGCCAAGATAGACCCGGCGACGTTGAAGGTAGAGAACCTCATGGACCGCTCCAAGTCCTGGGTTGATCCCAAACGCAGGTCTGATAGCCTCTTGAAACACGAGCAAGGCCACTTTGACATCAACGAGGTATACAGGCGGGTATTGGAAACTCGCCTGAGGCGGTTGGAGGCGGAGGCGCCCACCCAAAAAGAGGCCGCCGAGGAACTTCAGAAGCTGATCGACGAAACCTTCGATCAGGTTTCCCGAAAGGCCGAGCAGGTCCAGGCCGACTACGATCTTGAGACCGCGCACGGCCAGGATCAGGAAGCCCAGCGGGACTGGGAGGCGAAGATCAGGGAGTGGCTGGCCGATCCGGCGAAGGCCCCGCAGCCGTGAGCTCGACCGGAAGCCAGCACCGTTCGGCGTGGGCCCGGGCCACCGCCTGAAGGACGGCCTGGGCCGCCACCCCGTCTTGGAAGCCGGGCTCCGGGGCCCTCCCCTCCCCGAGCGCGGTGAGGAGCTCATAGACCGCGTGGACGAAGGAGTGCTCGTAGCCGAGGATGTGTCCCGGGGGCCACCAGCTGCCCGCCCAGGGATGTTCGCGCTCGGTGACCACGATCCTCCGGAACCCCCGCACCTTCGCGGGATCATCTAGGGAGTAAAACCAAACCACGTTCGGATCCTCGGCGTTCCAGTGGATGCTGCCCCGAGCCCCGTTTACCTCAAGATGCATGAAGTTCTTCCGGCCGGTCGCCACCCTGGTCGTCTCAAACACCCCGGTGGCCCCGGAGGAAAACCTGGCCAGGAAGGCGGCGGTATCGTCCACCGTGACCTCACCCATGCCGGAGCCGTCGGGAAGTGGACGCTTCTTGATGAAGGTGGTCAGCATGCCGCACACCTCGGAAATCTCACCCACCAGGAAACGCGCCAGGTCCACGATGTGCACCGCCGTGTCCCCCAGGGCCCCGGAGCCCGCAAGCTCCTTTACCATCCGCCAGGAACGGGGGAGGTTTGGGTCAAGGCCCCAGTCCTGGAGGTACAGGGCGTGGAACTGCCTGATCTCTCCCAGCGCACCCTCCCGGATAAGCTCCCGGGCAAGGCGGATGGCCGGGAAGAACCGGTAGTTGAAGCAAACCATGTGGGGAACCCCGGCCTCCTCCACCGTCCGCAGCATCCTCTCGGCCTCGGGGAGGTCCCTGGCCAGGGGCTTTTCACAGAACACCGCCTTGCCGAGCCGGGCAGCGGCTTCCGCGATCTCCGCGTGGAGGTCGTTGGAGCAGGAGATGTCAACCAGGCCCACGTCGTCACGGGCCACCGCCTCCTCCCAGTCGACGGTCACATGGTCAAAGCCAAACCTGCGAGAGAACTCCTCCAGGTTCCCCTCGTCCCGGCCGCAGGCCACCGCAAGGCGCGGAAGAAGTGGAGGATCGAAGAAGGCCCGCACCTGCCGGTAGGCGTTGGCGTGGGCCCGGCCCATGAACCTAGTCCCGATCACCGCCACCCCGATTTCCTTCATCTCGCCTCCTAGGAGAACACTTTATAGGGGATGCGGAGCATCTTGGCCACCCAAATGAGCTCCTCGGTCCAGTCCCCATAAACGGCGTGGATGTGGTTGGAGTCATATTCGGAGAGGAGCTCCTCCGGCCCCACCCCAAGGCGGGTGAAGGCATGTGGCCACTCCACTTGGGTGGCCTCCGCCTTGCGCTCTGCCTCCTCCTCTGGGAGCTCGAGGAACTCGCCCGGCAAGATGGCCAGCCAATATCTGCCGTTCCTCCTCGCCAGCCGGGCCAGGGTAACCCTCCCCGGGGCGGCGATGTGGCGGACCGACGCCCCTCCAGCCGGGAAGTAAAACCCCTGGGGGTAGAACTCCACCTTGGGCAGGTTCTCGTCCGGATCGTAGGAGTGGCCCGCAAAATAGGTGGGGTGGGTCCCGGAGTTGCAGAGGTCAAAGGCCCCAAGCTCCTCGTCGTAGTGTCTGAGGTCGGCAAACAGGACCGGTTCTCCAGTAATGTGTTTCAGGATCTCCATGGTGAGGGCCCCGTCCATATCGGCTTCGGTGGCGGCCGCGATGGGCTCCTTGGGGCCGTTCCAGTCATAGGGATCGTTCAGGAGGGCCTCGGTCACGTCCATGGTGACGAAGTGGTCCGTGAGCTCGGGCTGGGCCTTGATCCCGAGGAAGTGGAGCCTCATCTCTTTGGCCATCTCCCGCACCGCGATGTAGCTTTTGATCTGGAGCTTGAGCTTCTCTGGGGTGAGCTGCTTCCCGTCATAGCGGATTTTTCCTATCTTTTCTGAGAGCCAACGGAAGGCGTCTTCCACCTCGTCGGCTGGGGCGAGCCCGGCGCGGCGGATGATTTCGGACTGGTCGATGTGCTCCACGTCCACCCCGAAGAGCTTCATCCACTGATCGGGGTTGGCGACGGCGGTGTACATGCCCATGGGCCGGCCGCCGAACAGGCCGAAGGTCTCCCCCTTGAGCCTGTTGACGGCGGAGGCGGCGCGGATGAAGGCCAGGACCTTGCGCAGGACTTCCGGGTCACGGATGTCGCCGGAAAGGCGGCCGTGGGAGACGCCGATCTGGTCCAGGGCGCCGGCGGAGGCGAGCATCCCCACCATGCCCGGGTACTGGGGGTTGATGTTAGAAAAGAGGAGGAAAGGCCCCGGGGCAAAGCGCGAGGCGATGACCGCCAGGTGTGGGAAGCTCCACACGGCGAAGTTGAAGATCGTGAGTTCACACCCCAGGTCCGCGAGCCGCTTGGCCTCGTTTCTTGCGAGCTCTGCGGTCCAGATGATCTCCTGCCCGGCGATCGGTTCCACCTCGCCTGTAGCCTCGAGTGCCTGGGCCAGCCGCTCCTGGAACTCCCGGTTTACCGGCTCCACCTCTTTGTGTACTGACTCCCTCCCATCCGAGAACGTGAGGATACCCACCTTTCTCTTTTTCATCTTGGCTCTCCTTTCTTTCCAGGCACGCATGTGGCCTGGATGACAGTTTCAGGTATGATCGCGTGCATGATTGCCTTACGGTTGTATGTATAGGTCACATGCAAAGCCCCATCGGCCGTTTGGATGGCCGAGGGGTAACTGTACTCTCCAGGGCCTTCCTCTAAGGTGATCCGCCAAGGCCAACTTTCCCCTTCGTCTGGGGAAAAATCTATCACCAAGGGGGTGCGGGGCCCCCAACGTGAAAATCCGACTGGCATCTTTTCTGGCCATTCTTCCCCTAATTCCTTAGGGAGTTTTCCCGCCCGAGTAGGGTTGTAAATTAGGGCTAGTATCCCCGATCGTAATCGGATTAACTCTATGCCGCTGTTGTTATTCGGAAGATCGGTTGGCTCGGGAACGCTCCACGTCTTCCCGCAATCCCAAGAGTAGCTTCTGTAGATGCATCCCTCTTGGCTACGCATGAACGTCATCAGCCCACCGCCCGCAAGTTGTACCACTGCAGGCTGGATTAAATGGGCACGGGCCCTTTTTCCCAAATCCCCCACGATCTCCCACGAGCGACCCCCATCCTCTGACCGGATGAACGCAGCACTCCAAGTGGCTTCCCACTCGGTGGGGATTATCCACACATTGTCATGGCGAAAAGGCCGATTTCGCCCCAGTAGCCCCTTCCTTTCCACCAGAAGCTCCAAATCCGTCCAGCTCCTGCCCGCATTAGAGCTACGTTTCACGAAAAGGTACGTGTCACCGCTGCACCACCGTCCATAGTTCACCCCCACCAATAGCCACAACCTCTCGTCGGGTCCCTCGAATAGCCGGGGGTTGGCAGGAGCCCGCTGCGCCACGTTCACCCATACCTCGGGTTCGGACCAATCGGACTTACCAGGCCCTAACCTGGTTCCCAGGACTACCGAATCGGGCGATCCCTCTCGCCGTCCCGCGTAGCAAGCGGCGATTAAGGTCCCGTCTCGTGATTCGCACAGGGTGGAGGCGTGACAGCTGGGGTACTTGGGCGAGGAACGGATACAGAACCGCTTCGTGATCCCCTCCCTCATGGCGCTACCCCTTCATCCCGGAACCGGCCAGGGTGAATCCCCGGATGATCTGGCGCCTCAAAATGAGGAACACGGCCAAGGAGGGGAGCGACGCCACGAACGCCCCCGCCAGGATCAGACCGTAGTCGATCTCGAACGCACCCTGAAGCAGCTTAAGCCCCACGGGCAGGGTGACCATTTCTGCCTTCCTCAAACAGATCATGGACCAAAAGAACTCGTTCCAAGCGAAGTTGAACATATACACCCCGAAGGCGGCGAAAACTGGTCTGGATATGGGGACGATCACCCTCATCAGCACCCCAAAGCTGGAACAACCGTCTATCCTGGCCGCGTCCTCAAGGTCCTTAGGGATGTTGATGAAGAACTGCCTGAGGAGGAACACCCCAATGGGCATCGCCATCATGGGCAGGGCCACCCCTTGATAAGTGTTGAGGAAGCCGAACTTGGTCATGGTGAAAAACAGCGGGATCACGTTAACCTGCCAGGGGAGCAGCATGAACACCAATAAGATAAGAAAGAGCACGTCCCGTCCTCGCCAGTTGAGCCGGGCGAAGGAGAACGCGGCCAGTGTGGACACGATCAGGGAGCCAAAAGTGACCATGGTTGAAACGATTAAGCTGTTCAACAGCCACCTTAAAAACGGCCATTCGGCAAACAACCTCCGCACGTTGTCCAGGGTGAAGTGCGACGGGATCCATTTAGGTGGGATCTGGAAGATCTCGCTCTCCGGCTTGAAGGCGGTGTCGGCCATCCACAGGATGGGGATCACCCACAGGAAGGCGACCCCGTACATGACAAAATACGGCAGGATCCGCTTTAGCCTTTTGCCCCAGCTCATTGCAGCTCCGATTTGAGGCCCAAAAGCCTCACCCCGATCAAGGTTAAGATCAGGATGAGGACGAGGAGGATGACGCCGGAGGCGGCCGCCTTCCCCACCTGGAAGTAGTCAAATCCCACCCAGTAAAGGTAAAGGGCCAGCACCTCCGAAGCCCTTCCCGGTCCCCCCTCGGTCATCATCAGCACCTGGCCGAATGTGCGGAAGGCGGAGATGATGGTGAGGACTAAGGTAAAGAGCAACGATGGTTTGATAAGAGGCATGATGATGTGGATAAACTGATGCCAGGGCCTTGCTCCGTCTATGGCAGCGGATTCGAACAGCTCCTTGGGGATCTCCTCCAGCCCCGCTTGAAGCACCACCATCCGATAACCTGCAAGCCACCAGGCAGTGGCGAAAGCGATGGCGGGCAGGGCCCAAGCGGGGTCTGTCAGGAACACCGGGGCCGACGGAAAGATCCGGCTAATCGTGTGTTGGACCAGTCCGAAGTCCCTGTCCAGGAGCCACTTCCAGATGATAGCCACGATGGAGACGTTAAGTAGGTATGGGAAGAACAGAATCGACTGCACCGTCACCGTTCCCCGCCGAGAGCGTCCCCATCCCCAGATCATTAGCGCAAACAGAAACCCGAGGCCGATTATCAGCGGGATGGTCATCCCGGCGAACTTGAACGTGTTGGCGAAGGCGTTCCAGAACCTCTCTTCATGGAAGAGCTGGACGTAATTGGCGAGGCCGACGAATTTCGACCCTTTGAGGGGGTTCCAGTCGAACAGGCTGATGTATATCCCGTATCCCACCGGCCACGCCAGGAACACCCCCCATAGCCCCAGAAAGGGGACTACGTACAGGATGCCCTCCAGGTTCCTATGGCGGTATAGAAAATGCCCGAACTTTCCCCACATGTCGTATTATATAGGGGGGCGGAGGTCTTCCTCCACCCCCCTTCTTGACCTCAGCCGCCGGCAAGTATCCGGTTGCAATCCTCTTCAGCCCTGTCCAGAGCCTCCTGCGGGGATATCTTCCCGTTGACCGCCAGCTCGATCTGGGCTTGGATGGCGTCCTCCAATTCGGAGCCCTTGGGGTGGTTGATGGGGAAGTGGACCAGGCCCTTCTGGGCCATCTCGTTGAGCCACTTTCCGGACTTGGTCCAGTAGTCGGAGGCCAGGAGTTCCGGGTTCTCCGCTTCGGGCTTGTAAGCGGTGATGTGGCCACCGTACATGGTCCAGATGTGGGAGTTCTCCGAGATAAACTTGAGAACCTCCGTGGCGGCAAGGTATACGTCCTTGGAGGTGCCGGCGGGCTGGAGCGGGATCACCAACTGGTGGCTGTTGCCCCAGGTGTAGGGCGTCCCGAAGAAGTTCGGCATCGGAGCATAGCCCCAGTTGACGCCGCTCTTCACAGCGGTGCCATAGTACCAGTTGCCGGCCACCAACATGCCCAGCTGTCCTGCGGCAAACTGGCTATAGCCGTTGCTGCCGGGTTTGTTCCAACCGAAGTCGTTAAAGATGTCGACCAGGAACTGCAAGGCGAGCAAGCCCTTGGGGTTGTTGAAAGTGGCATGGGTGTAGTCCTTATCAAACAGCTGCCCGCCCATCTGCCAGAAGAAGACATACCAGGCCCGGCGAAGCTTCCTGGGGGCCGCGTCCTCAGCCGGATGGAAGGCGTAGTAGCCCGCGGCTTTGATCCGCTCGCAGGCGTCGATGAACTCCTCCAATGTCTGCGGGGGCTTCTCAGGATCGAGGCCCACCTCGGCGAAGATGTCCTTGTTGTACCAGAGGCCCCAGCCGTGTGTGTCGAGGGGGATTAGGTAGTGGTGCCCACCGAGTTCACCGGCAGCCCAGTTGGCCCCAACGTAGCTGTCTGGGTCGATTCCAGCTACCTTAAGCAGGTTTCCGACAGGGGATGCATCGAGGGGCGTGAGGTAATCGGCCATCTCCACCAGTTTGTTGGTGTGGCACACGCCGAGCTGGGGCGGGTTGCCGGAGATCACGGAGAGGCGGAACTGGGCATAGTACTGGGTCCACCCACCCTGAATGAGTTCCACCTTTATGCCATCGTGGGTCTCGTTGAACATGTTGATGATCTGCTCCATGGCCTGGGCATCCGCCTCGTGGAAAAGGGTCTGGAAGGTGAGCTTAATCGGATCGGCTGCCCACACCTGAAGTCCCAACAGGGACACGCCTAACACTGCAAGGATCCACCACCTTCGCATCTTCTAACACCTCCTGAAAATTTCTTCAAAACCCGTTGACCAGATTGCACTGACTGACCTCGGTTTGTCCCCACCCATCACCTCCTTTCCTCAACGGCAACTTTGGCCTCGGATGTCACGGCGTGAAGGGAAGGGATAAATCCCTCCTTCTCCCCAGTGTTCAGGGGGAGGAGAGGCGGTATCGGCTCCCCCACGTCCTGGCCCAAGGCGTTGAGGGCTTCCTTGATGAAGGGCACCCGGCCCCGCCTGGTCAGGCGGCAAAGCCGGATCACCAGCCTCTGAAGGACCGCGGCCAAAGTCACCTCGTTGGCCTGAGCGGCCTGGAATAACCTCACGTAGAGATCGGGGAAGATGTTTGCGCAGCTGGAAACCAAACCTGAAGCCCCCATGGAGAGCAGGGGGAAGGCAAGCTCGTCCGTCCCCACAAGCAACACGAGCTCCTCCCCCAACTCCAAGTACTCCTCCCACGACTCCCAATCCCATCGGCTGACTTTGGCTCCGGTCACGTTGGGGGCTTCTCTGGTGAGCTGACGAAGCAGCTCCGCCCCCAGTGGATTGCCGGTGGTGGCCGGGATGTCGTAGAGGAACAGCGGGGTTTCCTCCACGGCCCGGGCAATGCTCAAGTAATGGGCCCGCAGCTCTTCCTGGCTCAGTCGATAGCGGCAGGGAGGGGCCACGGCCACCCCGACGGCTCCACACTCGGCGGCGTGAAGTGAAAGCGCCCTTGCCACTTCGGGGCGATCGTGGCCAGTGTGCACGATAACCGGGAGTTCTTCGTGACTAGCCGCTAGTATGGCTTCGGCGAATGCCATCCGGGCCTCCGTGGATAAGAGGGTCCCCTCCCCGGTGGTTCCCAACACGAACAGCCCCCGTACCCCGGCACGGGCAAACCGTTCCACCAACAGGGGGATGGCCTCGTCCTTGATCCGGTTCGCCCCCCTGTCCCAAGGCGTGACCAGGGCTACCCATACCCCGGAGAACCCTTCTCGATCTTTCATGCCGACCCCCTAACCTTGAGGTCCACCGGCACCCTCTCTTCTCGGGGTGAGAGGGGCTCCTCCCTGCCCAGGCGTTCCAGCAGGAGCCTCACAGCACAGTGGCCGATTTCGTGGGGGCGCTGGGCCACGGCGGTGAGCGGGGGACTGGCTATCTCCGCCCACTCCAGATCGTCAAAGCCCATCACTGCTACTTGGTCTGGGATGCGTACTCCCCGGGCGAAAAGTTCTTGGAGCACCCCCACCGTCATCAGGTTGTTGGTGCTGAAGATGGCAGTGGGCGGCGGCTCGAGCGCAAGGAGCCTGGCCGCGGCCTCCCGCCCCCCCTCCACCCGATACCCCCCGTAAACCACAAGCTCTTCGGAAAGGGGGACCCCCACCTCCTCCAGGGCCTTCCGGTAGCCGGCGAATCGCTCCTCGGTGGTGGTGGCCCCAGGGATCCCCAAAACGATCCCGATCCTACGATGCCCCCGCTCGATGAGGTGCCGGGTGGCCAGGTACGCCCCGCCCACGTTGTCAGAAAGCACCGCATCCGCCTCCACCCCGGGGGCACGCCGGTCCACAAACACAAAAGGAACCCCTTGCCGGGCCAGCTTCCGGATGGCGGGGTTCTCCCCCCCACCCACCGGGGCAAGCAGCATCCCATCCACCCTCCTGCGGCGGAGGACCTGCACATAACGGTTTTCCTTCTCCGGGGTCTCATCGCTGTTACAGACGACGATTGAGTAACCTGCCTCCAGGGCCGCATCCTCCGCCCCCCGCACTAGCGTCGCGAAGAAGGGGTTGGTGATGTCGGAGACAACCACCCCGATCACATGGGTCTTCCGCGTCCGCAGCGATTGGGCTACGGCGTTGGGGTGGTAGTCGAGCTCCTCCATCGCCCGGCGGACCCTCTCCGCCGTCTCCGGGGCCACCTTGCGGGTCCCGTTGATCACATGCGACACCGTCGCCACCGACACCCCGGCCCGCTCCGCCACATCCCTTATCGTCGCCATCTCAAATCGTTTACGGTAAACGTTTACCGTATACGTTTTACATGATACCGGGGGTGGGCCCGGTTGTCAAGTCGAACGTCAAAACTTCGATTCAACCAGTGATATCCTGGACGAGGGTGAGGAAGCCGGTGAAGGAGAGCCCGAGGAGGTGGAGGTTGCCCACGTGGACGTGCCTGAGGCCTGCCCCCACCGCCGCCCGGTAGCAGCGGATCGCCTGCTCAAGGGGGGTCACCGGGAGGTCGGATAGGCAGTAAGCCGGGTAGAACACAAGGAGCGAGTAGGGGATCTCCGGGGAGAGCCGGGCGATGAACTCCGCGATTTTTCCCACCTCCTCCTCGTCCACGTAGCCGGGCACAAGCAGGGTGGTGGCCGTAAGCAAGGGGTGCCCGGCCGCGGGAAGCAGCTCTTCTGCCACCCTCCGAAAGTTATCGAATGAGGGACGGGTGGGGACGCCACACAGGGCCAGGGAAAGCTTTTCGCTCCAGGCCTTGAGGTCGAATTTCACGATGCCGCCGCTTTCAAGGGAGAGCTCGGCCGCCTGCAAGACCAGCCTGGGATTCCCAGCGCCGTTCCACTCCCAGCAGATCCTTATCCGTCCCCCTGAGCCCTCGACGATCCGGCGGGCTGCCCGGATGGCAAACGGGAGCTGGGGCTCAGGAGACCCCCCGAAGAAACACACACACCGCACCCCCGGGGCCAGGGCCCACCGCACAAGCTCCTCCTCCGAAATCCGCTCCCCCTCGTCGAAGAACTTGTGGTTTGCGTTCTGGCAGAAGAGGCAGTCGAAGTTGCAGCCGTAGAAGAACACGGCCAGGTTCTTCCCCTCCCGCTCCCCACAGAACCAGGCGGCACAGCAGTTGGTGGGGAGGGGGTCGTAGTAGGTGTGGGCTAAGGCAACCCCCGCCCCTTCCTCCCAAAGGTAGCGGACCCTTCCTCCGCGGGCAGTGCGCAGGCCGCAGTAACCGAGCTCCCCTTCCGGAATCCGGCAGGCGTTCGCGCACAGCCGACACGGGGTTCCCCGCCGCGGCGGGACCGGGGGGAGCTTGAGGGCCCCACGCACCTCCCGGTGCGGGGCAAGAAGCTCCCCGTGGGAAGCCTTCCTCACACAGGCCGGGCATAGGCCGATGACCCCAGCCGCCTCGACGCCGCACCTTCGGCACCCCACAAGACTGAGATTAGCCTACTGCATCTTTTGCCACCACCAAGACGCGGAAAACCGGTTCGTGGCTGAGAGGCATCTTTGGAGCCGGCCAATCCTGAAGCGGCTTTAAGTCAAGGCCCTGATGATGACCCCGCCCCCCAGCACCTCCTCCCCCCGGTAGAACACGGCCGCCTGTCCCGGGGTCACCGCCCGTTGTGGCGTTTCGAACTCCACTTGGGCCTCCTCCCCTTCCAGGGCCACCTGGGCGGGGGCGGCGGGGGCGCGGTAGCGGATCTGGACCCGGCATTCGAACCGTTTTCCGGGGGGGGCGCCGGAGATCCAGTGGAGCCCCCTGGCCACCAGGCCCCGGGCGTAAAGAGCGCTTTCCGGACCCACGATCACCGCGTTCCTCCCCGGGTCCAATGCCACCACGTATAGAGGTTCCGGCGAGGAGAGCCCAAGGCCCCGGCGCTGGCCCACGGTGAAGTGGGGTAGGCCCCTGTGGATGCCCAGCCTGCGGCCGGCGAGATCCAGGATCGGACCGGGGGGGGCGTCCGGGATCAGCTCCCCCACGCCCTCCGGGGCAAAGCAAAGGTCCTGGGACTCGGGGAGCCGGGCAGCCGTGAGCCCAAGCCTCTCGGCTATCCCCTTGATCTCGGCCTTGGTGAGCTCCCCCACCGGGAGCAGGGCCCGGGAGAGCTCCTCCTGGGTGAGGGAGTAAAGGAAATAGGACTGGTCTTTGACCTGATCGCGGCCCCGCAAAAGCAGCGCCCTCCCCCCTTCCTTTACGATGCGGGCGTGGTGGCCGGTGGCAACATAGGGGATCCCCCGCCGGTCTGCCTCCTTAAGCAGGAGGGCAAACCGGACCTCCCGGTTGCATGCTACGCAGGGGTTCGGGGTTTTCCCACTTCGGTACGCCCGCAGGGCCGGCTCGATCACAAGCCTCCGGAAATCGTCATGGGCTTGGACCGTCTCGTGGGGGATCCCGAGCTCCCGGGCGGCCAGGGCGGCGGCGCCCACCGAGCAGCAGGGGTTCTCCTTGGGCCCGGCAGGGTCCCACAGCCACAGGGTGAGGCCGAAGACCTCGTAGCCCGCCTCCCGCAGGAGGTGGGCGCACACGGCGGAATCCACCCCCCCGGACATCCCCACCAGCACCCGCTCAGCCACCCGCCCGGTTCACCCCTCCACCTGTTTGGGAACGATGCACAAGAACTTCAGGGGGCCGTTTCCGGTGTTCCGGAACTGATGCAGCTCGTTTGGCCTAACCAGCACGGCTGTGCCCGGGGAGAGGTTGTGGCCCCCCCCATCCGTCCACAGCTCCCCTTCCCCTTCCAGGACGATCACCCCGTGCTCGAAGGGGTGGGCGTGTTTGGGGGTATGACCCCCGGGGCTCACGGTGAAGAGGCGAACCGCGAACGTAGGGGCCCCATCCGCCGGCCCCAGCACCACCTGCTTGACGACGCCCACCACCTCCCCGCCATCGGACAGGTCCTTACCCGGTACATCCTGGATTCGCTTTATCACCGCCATCTTGCCTCCTTCAGATCTCCAGGGCCAGAAACGGGACCAGAAGCTCTTCTTCGGTGAGCCCGCCGTGCATCCCCCGGAGTTTAAACTCCTCCTTGGGCCACAGGAGGAACCGGGAGCCGCGCGCCAGGGCCACCAGGTCCCCCAGCCGGGCGCGGGACTCCGAGGTCGGCCGCTCCAGCCCCCACAAGTCCTTCTCCAGGGCCTCATCGCTTTTCATGACCAAAAGATCCTGGGGGAACCTCTCCCTTAGGAACTCCTCCACCTCCTGCTCATGCCCCCGGCGTAGGTAGAGGTAGGCCGCCCGGGCATCCCCCGTCGGCGGGCAAAGAAGCCCCTCCCGCAGCACCTCATGCTCCGGGCACAGGATCACGTCCTTTTTGGGGTCCACGTCCACAAAACCATGGTCCGCGGTGAGGATGACGGTGACCCCGGAGGTCCAGGCCAGGAACTCCTCCCCCAACAGGCGGAAAAAGGTGGCCACCTCGGTGGCGAAGGCCGGGGAACTGGGGCCGTAGGTATGGGCCAAGGAGTCCCCGGTGGGCCAATACACCGCCAGGAGGGCCTTCCCCGGGCGCGTAGCCGCCTCCCCAAGCTGCATGAAGAGGTCGGAGAGCGAAAGGTAGGGCACCACCCTGTTCACCCCCTGATATAGGAGCTGGGAAAGGCCGGAGTCCATGATGAACTTGGGGAGGAAGAGAGAGGTAGGCACCCCTATGGTCTCCAGCCGCCGGTACAGGGTGGGCACCGGGATGAACTCCTCGGGCTTCATCCCCACCTTCTGCAGTGAGTCGGCCTGGGCCCCGGGCACGGCCAGCTTGATCATGTTCACCAGCGCCCCGGGGTCCTGCAGGAACAGGGTGTAACCCAGCACCCCATGCACCAGGGGGCTGGCCCCGGTGGAGAGGCTCGCCAGGGCCGTGGTGGTGGTGGGTGGGAAGACCGAGGTCAACGGGATGTAAACCCCGGCCTCCCGGAACGGGGTCAGGTCCACCCGCCCCTCCTGGGCCAGCCGCTCCAGCTTGAGGTAGCCCAATCCGTCCAGAATGAAACTGACAACCTTCTTGGCCGGGCGCAGCCGCAGCTCCTGAGCCAGCCCCCCTCCCTCCCCCCCAAGCAGCTCCTCGATGGTGTGGGGCACGGAAAGCAGCGAGTACCGCTCATAATGGGGGCGCAGGCCGCCGGTATCGTCCCGGATGCGCATTAAAACCCCTTGTGCTTTTTGCATAGCTTCGGCATTATAGCCGTGGAGCCTACCGCAGCGAAAGGAGGGAAGGGGATGGCGACCTGCCTGAACAAAGAGGCGAACCTGGATCGGTGCCCGTGCACCTGGCCGGGCTGCCCGCGCAAGGGGATCTGCTGCGATTGCCTGCGGTATCATCTTGCCCACGATGAACTCCCGGCGTGCTGTTTCCCGCCCGAGGTGGAGAGGACCTACGACCGCTCGTTCCGCCGCTTCGCCCAGCTCCAGGGGGGATGAAGAACCGTCAAGTCGCCAAGATCCTGTATGAGGTGGCTGACCTTTTGGAGCTCAAGGGGGTGGAGTTCAAACCCCGGGCCTATCGGCGGGCCGCCCAGGCGGTGGAGTCATGCCCCACCCCCATCGAGGAGCTGGTGGAGGGGGGCAGGCTTTCCGAGCTCCCGGGCGTTGGGAAGTCCATAGCCGAAAAGATCGTCGAGATAGTGAACACGGGGAAGCTCGCCTACCACGAGGAGCTGAAGAGGGAGCTTCCGGTGGACCTGTACTCCCTCACCCAGGTGGAGGGGGTAGGGCCCAAGACGGCCAAGCTCCTTTACGAAAAGCTCGGGGTACGCACACTGGAAGACCTGGAGCAGGCCGCGAAAGAGGGCAGGATCCGAAACATCAAGGGGCTGGGGGCCAAGACAGAGGAGAAGATCCTGCGAGGCCTTTCCGAGGCCCGGCGCACGGAAAGGCGGGAGCTTCTGGGCTATGCCCTCCCCCTGGCCCGCGAGCTCTGTCGAAAACTTGAGAAGACCGGCCTATTCAGGCGCATCCAGCCCGCCGGCTCCCTCAGGCGGGGGAAGGAGACCGTGGGGGACCTGGATCTCTTGGCCATCTCCGACCAGCCCGAGGCCGCCTCCCAGGCATTCATCTCCCTGCCGGAGGTGGAGGAGGTCCTGGCCCAGGGGCCCAAGAAGTCCTCGGTACGCCTTTCCGGGGGGCTTCAGGTGGACCTCAGGATCGTGCCCCAGGAGTCCTTCGGGGCCGCCTTACAGTACTTCACCGGCTCCAAGGCCCACAACATCCGGCTCCGGGAGCGGGCGGTGGCCCGGGGTTGGAAACTCAATGAGTACGGGCTGTTCGACCGGGAGGGGAGGCGCCTGGCCGGGGAGGCGGAAGAGGACATCTACCGCGCCCTGGAACTCGATTTCATCCCCCCGGAGCTGAGGGAGGATCAGGGGGAAATCCAGGCGGCCGAGCGGGGCGAGCTCCCCAGGCTCATCAGCCTCGAAGAGGTGAAATCCGACCTGCACGTCCACACGAACTGGTCGGACGGCAAGTCCACCCTGGAGGAGCTGGTGGCCGCGGCCAGGGAAAGGGGGCTTTCCTACATGGCCATCACCGACCACTTCAGGTTCTCCCAGGCGATCCACGGCCTCTCCGAAGAAGACCTCCAGCGGCAGATAGACGAGATCGCCCGGCTGAACGAGAAGCTTTCCGACTTCCATATACTCACCGGGGTGGAGGCCAACATCCAGCGGGACGGCTCCATCGACGTGCCCGAGGACCTGCTGCGCAAGGTTGACCTTGTGATCGCCTCGGTCCACTCCCACTTCCGACTCTCCCGCAGGGAGATGACCGCCCGGCTTGTGCGGGCGGTGGAGCACGAGCTGGTGGACGTGCTGGGGCACCCCAGCGGCAGGCTGATCGGGGAGCGCCCCCCCTATGAGGTGGACTGGGAGGAGCTGTTCTTCCGGGCGGCCAAGTCCGGGACCTTCCTTGAGGTGAACGCAAATCCCCAGCGGCTTGATCTTTCCGCCCCCATGGTGCGGGAGGCGATCGAGGTGGGGGTGGGGATCATAATCGGAACCGATGCCCACGCCCGGGATCATCTGGAATTCCTGGAGCTCGGGGTGCTCACCTGCCGACGGGGCTGGGCGGAAAAGAAGCACGTGCGCAACTGTCTCCCCTGGGAGGAGCTCCTTGCCTTGAGGAAGAGGGGGAGATAAGGGCCCCTCCCGCGGGAAGGGCCCTCCTGGTCAACCCTGATTAACGGGGTACGACGTTCTTCGCTTGCGGCCCTTTGGGGCCCTCGACGATCTCGAACTCCACGGTCTGTCCCTCACGTAGGGACTTGAAGCCGGCCATATTGATGGCGGAGAAATGAACAAAAACGTCGGGGCCGTTGTCTTGCTCGATGAAACCGTAACCCTTGGAGTCGTCGAACCACTTCACCTTACCGGTGGCCATAGGTCATTCCCTCCTTTCCTTCCAGATTTCGACCGCCTACATGCACCCACCGCTACGCCTTTGGGAACTACCCTACGGCCACGCGGTCGCACTTCGTACGGTCCTACAACCAGAATGATAACCCCCCGGGGGAGAAAAGCAAGTCAAAAGATCACGGGAGCTTGCCCACCGGGGCAAGGTAGATCACGAACTCCTCATCCCCGTCCACCTCGAGAAGCCCGTCCATGGCGGCCTGGGAGTAGGCTCCCACCGCACAGGTCCCCGCCCCGATGGCCTCGCAAGCCAGGTACAGGTTCTGGCAGATATGGCCGGCGTCGATGGCGATCACCTTGTGGGAGCGGATGGAATAGCGCCACTCGGTGCGGTAGGGGATGGCGGCCCAGACGAACACGGCCGCCGCCTCCCCCACGAACTTCTGGCCCAGGGCCGCCCGGGAGATCTTGGCGGGGAGTTCCGGGTCCTCCCGCAGGAGGACGAGCCGATGGTCCAGGGGGAGGTAGCGGTAAAGGCCCGAGGGGAGGCCCTCCACTCGGTGCACCGAAAGGTAGGTCTCAAACGGGTGTCGAGCCCCGGCAGAGGGAACGGTTCGGAAGCTCGCCACCCCGCCCCGTGCCACCTCCCTCACCCCCTGGGTCGCCCAAAGGAGGAAAGACAGCTCCTCTAAGGTGAGGGGTTCAGAAGAAAATTTCCTATGACTGCGGCGGCGGGCGATGGCCTCCCGCAGGGGGATGGCCCCCAGGGTGATCCGCTCCGGTGGGACAAGGTCGAAGAACCTTGCGTCCTCCGGGGGTGGCTTCTGCAAGGGGGGTGCGGGGATGCCCCTCCCCTGGTCGGTTTCGATCTCCCTGTCCCACGTCTCGGCCTTAAGCCACCTGCGCCCTTCCTCGATCCCTCTCATCGCACCTCCTTCAGTCCTCCGGTCGGAGGAAGTAGCCAAACCCCGGTTGGGTGGCGATCAATTCCTCCCCCCCAGGGGCCGCCTCCCCCAGCTTCTTCCTCAGGCTGTAAACACACTGTTTCACGTTCTTGTCATCGGCGTACCTGCTTTCCGACCACATCGCTTCCAGGATCTCCTGGCTGGAAAACACCCGCCCCGGCGAGGAAGAAAGGAGCGAAAGCAAGGCGAACTCCTTCGGGGTGAGGGGTACCCGCTTACCGGCCAGGTATACTCGCTTGGCCGCCTGGTCGATTTCCAATTTCCCCACCCGTATCCTCCCCTCCCCAGTCCTACTTCGGCCGTGTCTCCACCACTTCCATGCGGAGAGAGCGGCCAGGGCGGAGAGGTCCACCGCCAGCGCCACCGCAGACACCACCCCGGCGAGGGCCCCAAACCCCTTGCGGATGGGTTCGGGCTGGGCGAGCACCAACCACACGTACCCCGTCCCCCGCTCCAGGGCCCTAAACGGGTAAAAGGCAGCCACCCCCTGTCCCTCGGAGATAGCCACCCGGATTGCGGTGGGCCCGGCGGGAACGGGGCTAGGAGGGGGGAACTCTTCTTCAGGCCCCGAGCTTTTGAGCACCACCTCATCACCCACTTTCACCTCAAGGTAGAGGACCCCCCCGAAGCGCCCGGCATCGTCCACAAGCTCCCCCAAAGGGGAAAGGTCCCTGTCTGGGTGCCTGGCCCGGTCGGCGATCATGGCCGCCAGGTCCACAGCGCGTTCCTCGAGCATTGTCAGGGCCGCCCGCTGGCCCAGGTAAAGGAACAGCCACGCCCCCAGGGCACAGGCCAGGGAGATGACCACCACAGCAAGCCCTATGCCTCGATCGCCGAACGCCCGCATGACCATAAGATGATACTCGCCCCCTTCCTCCCCGTCAGGTTTGACCCCTTCCTTACCGAATCCTAACGCACCTCCTATGGACTTCTGATAAGCAAGCCCCCTACCCTTGGCCCCGCAAGGCCCCCCTCAGGGAGGGCCATAACCCGGCAGGGGGGAGGCCCCAGGCTCCCCCCTGCCCATACAAGAAAGGAGGAAGCATGAATACCTTATCAAGATTTATCACAAGGACGGCCATCGGGATCTTAGGGGTGAGCGCCTTGGGCGGGCTCGCCTGGGGACAAATGATCTTCGGGTTGGGTGAGTTCCCCGGTGGTACCCTGCACGTGGCGTACGAGATCATCCGCATCGAAGACGGGGAGAAGGTCTACTCCACCTACACGCTGGATATCTTCCCCAACCCAGACGGCACCTACACCTCCCGGGAGACCTTCGAAGCACCGAACCAGGAGCTCGAAGAGCTCACCACCGGGATGAGGCGGGCGGCCCAGGCGGCGGTGGCCGGGGCCCGCTACGAGGAGGAGGAGAGGGCCGACATCGACCTCTCGCCCCTCCAGACCCTGGAGGAGAAGGGGGTTCAGGTACGGCCTCACCAGAACTACTACCTCCCGGACGGGGCGCGGCTGGTTACCGGGGAGCTCTCCGAGATCGCAGGGATTCAGGTTGTAATGGGGACATACCTGCACCCCGGTTATCCGAACCAGCGGGTGATCTTGGCCTTCGCCGCGGATCCAGAAGTGGCGGATCTTCTTCCCATGCTCCCGCTGATGGTTCGGGAGATCAACGGGGAAGAGGACATAAGAACCCAGCTCATCGAGTTCAGCTACAGCCCGACGGGGTAGGGGGTGTCATGGTCGAGCTCGTGGAAGCCGTCAAGACCTACAAGCTCGGAAAGACCGAAGTGCGGGCCCTTCGGGGGGTGAGCCTCAGCGTAAAGGAGGGGGAGTTCGTGGCCATCATGGGCCCGTCGGGCTCGGGGAAGTCCACCCTCCTCCACGTGATCGGGTGCCTCGACAGGCCCGACCAGGGGCGGGTGTACCTGAACGGCCAGGAGGTATCCGGGCTCTCCGAGGACCGGCTGGCAGAGTTTCGGGGCAAGTTCGTTGGGTTCGTGTTCCAGACCTTCAATCTGGTGCCGACTCTCTCGGCACTGGAGAACGTGGAGCTCCCCATGACCTTTCAAGGGGTACCCCGCAAACGGCGGCTTGCCCTGGCAAGGGAGCTCCTCGTGCAGGTGGGGCTTGGGGAGAGGCTCAGGCACCGGCCAGCGGAGCTCTCCGGTGGGGAAAGGCAACGGGTGGCCATCGCCCGGGCCCTGGTGAATGACCCCAAGCTCATCCTGGCCGACGAGCCCACCGGGAACCTGGACTCTGTCTCCGGCGCCCAGGTGATGGAACTCCTCAAAGGCTTGAACGAAGAGCAGGACAAGACCTTGATCGTGGTGACCCACGACCCGGAGATCGCCTCCTACGCGGGGAGAACCGTCCACATTCGGGACGGGAGGATCCAAGAGGTCGCAGAGGTGCAGACATGATACTTGATTTCATTAGGATGTCTTGGAGGGGGATCAAAACGCGGAAGGCCCGATCGACCCTCACTGTTTTGGGGATCGTGATTGGGGTGGCGGCGGTGGTGGCGCTGATCGCCATCGCCCAGGGGATGCAAGCTACGATGGAGCGGGAGTTCGAGGCGATCGGCTACGACACCGTGTTCGTCATCCCCGGCGAAGCCCCCCAGGGCATGCAGGCTATGCCAGACAGGATGCGCCGTCTGGCGTTTTTCGGTGGGGGAAGCGAGGGGGCGGTGCTGGACCTCTCGCGCCTGAAGGGGCTTCCCCAGGTGGAGGCAGTGGGGGCGATCCGCACCGAGACTGCTATCATCACCGCCCCCGGGCTCGAGGGCCAGGGCTTTTTGCGGGTCACCGGCCTTAGCTCCGGAATCACCCAGGGTTTCCCGAGCTATTTCTCCGGCTTCTCCCTCGCTGGAGGGAGGGGTTTTGGGGAAGGCGATGAGTTCGTGGTGATCCTGGGCCCCAAGGTGGCGGAGGACTTTGGGGTTAGCGTCGGCGACAGGATAACCATCGAAAACAAGGAGGTCGAGGTCATCGGGATACTAGAGGAAAGCGAAGACGGGGGCATGCAACGGGGTCTTCCCGGTGACCCAAACTACGGGATCTACCTCCCCATCGCGGCGGTCGATTCCCTGTTCGGGGAGCCCGGGAAGGTTTCCCTTGCCCTTGTCAAGGCCGCCGAAGGGGCGGACGTGAAGAGGGTGTCCCAGCTTGTGGAGCAGGCCATGGCCACGGCCGGAACCCCGGTGACCACCACCACCGTCCAGGAGATGGCCGAGATGGCAACGCGGATGTTGAGCAGCGTCCAAGCGGTGTTGGCCGCCATCGCCGCCATCTCCCTCCTCGTAGGCGCCATTGGGATCATGAACACCATGTACACCGCGGTGCTCGAGCGGGTGCGGGAGATCGGGATCATGAAGGCGGTGGGGGCAAAGAAAAAGCACATCCTGAGCCTCTTCCTCCTCGAGTCCGGGCTGGTGGGCCTGATCGGAGGGGTCCTGGGGGTGATCGTGGGGGTAGCCCTGGCCTCCGTGGCCGGCCGCCTCATCTCCGGCTCTATGAACGTCGGGCCGATGGCAGGCGGTTTCTCCTTCTCCGCGGTCTTCCCGGCCGAATTGATCGTCGGGGCGTTGGCCCTGTCCTTCGGGCTCGGGGCCCTGGCCGGGGTCTGGCCCGCCCAGCGGGCCGCCCGCCTGAGCCCCGTCGAGGCCCTGCGCTACGAGTAAAGGAGGACGGATGGGCCGTAAACTCCTGGTGCTCTTGCTCGTCTTAAGCCTCGCCAGCCCTGCCCTGGCCAAGTTCTTCGGCTCCCTCGATAGCATCTTGACCCTCGATACCACCTTGGGAACTCCGGCCCTCAGCTCCACCTTGTGGGCGAGCTACTTCACCGGGGAGGTGGCCGAGCTCCCAAACAGCCAGCTCGCCGCCATCGCCTACCTCACCGACCGCCAAGTTACCGACCCCGGCCTGGGGCTCCAGCTCATCGCCCCCCTGGGGGAGGGGATGATCCACTTCCAAAGCTACGCAAAGCAGGACATCGTGGTGGAATGGCCGGTGGGAAGCTGGCAGCTCCTCTCCGACTTCGCCCTTTCTTGGGACCGCACAAGCTCTTACCTCTGGAACGAGCTCACCGTGTATATCTACGGGATCTCCCTCACCGCCACAAGTGCCCTCAGCTGGATGGCCGGGGCCTTCTCCTCCGGCCTTGAACTCACCCTCCAGGGAACTACCCTTGCGGGCTTGGGGGTAGCCTTAAGCGGGGTCTTCGGCCTTTCCCCAGAGCTTTCCGAGCACACCTTGGTGGTGGAGGAAGGGCAGCTTGGCGAGTTCCGCTACGGGGAGCTTGAGCTTTCAGGGGTGAAGCTTGGATGCCTTAACTTAGACGCTACCACCAGGATCTCCAGACAGGGCTTTTCCTGAACTGAGCTCGAGTGGAAGCTGGACGAGGCAGGCCTATGTCCAGGCTGCGACCTTATCTCAGACCTCGATCTTTTGGCGACGGTTACCTTTTCTGTCCAAACGAAGTCCATCCTGATCGAGGCGGGGGCCCTGGTAGAGGAGGTGGGGGACCTTTACTTCTACCTTCGCCTCCTTCCCTGGGAGTGGGCGCCAAATGCCCCTTCGGTGAATGCACTTAGGCTCACCGGGATCGGGCTGTGGGACCTGGAGCTAGGGGGAGCCAAGGTAAACGCCCTCCTTTCCCCTGGAGGAAGGCTCTATAGGCTGAGGGTGAAGGACGACCTGTGGCTTAGGGCATACGGATATTACGTGGACATCGAAGGTTTAGAGGAAGAAGAGAAGCCGAGATACGTGGAAACGCCCTACGATGCCGTCTTGAGCCTGGAGGAGGATTTCGGCAACGCCTCCTTCGCCCTGGACCTCTACTCCGACGCCGTGGACGGAGGGCTCTTCGGTCTTGGGCTCGTGACCCTGGAGGGCTACGCTGTGATTGCCGAGCCGCTTGAGGTCCGGCTAGGGCTTTCCCTGGACCCCGTCTTGGGCCTTAAGAAGCTGGCCTTCGAGTTCAAGTACTCCCTTTACGTCTACTGATCCTCGGCTTGGGAGGGCTCCACAGAATCTCCATGGAAAAACCATGGCTCTTTTACACATACACATTTAGACTACCAAGGGGGGACGGAGGGGCCTCCCGCTCCCTTTATCAGGACCGGGGCTTGGAACGCCCATCGGCCTAGGCACGAAGGAGGTATCCGATGGCTGAGCAAAGGGAGAGGCCCGTGGCAGCGTTTGTGCTGTCGCTCCTTGCGGGCCTGTGGATGATCTTCGCCGCCGGAGGGGTGATCAGCGGCTACAACCCCGCTTGGAGGTGGGGTTGGAGGATGGGCAGAATGATGGGCAGCGGTTGGACGTGGGGCCGCGAGGTGGCCGACTGGTGGCCCTGGCTGGGCGTCCTCATCGGGATCGTGGTCCTGGTGGGCGCGGGGATGCTCTACGCCAAGCCAAGACAGGCCTCGGGCTGGGGGATCACTATCCTGGTGGCCTCGGCGCTCAGTTTCTTCCTGGGGATGGGAGGGCCCCTCCCGAGCATCTTGGGCGTCAGCGGCGGCGCTGTGGCCTTGGCATGGAAGGGGGAAACGTGAACCGAACGTGCATCGACCCCGGCTAGCCTGTAAACGCCCGGGCGATGGACCACCCCACCGCCGTGATGACCATCAGCCAAAAGAGGATGACCAGGATAGTCCCCATCCGGCTAATCGGTTTCCCCTGGCTCAGTGATTCTTCCGCCCTTTTTCGGGCATCTGCCATCACCTCGGCAGGTACCATCTTCAAGGCAAGGGCGACTCCCAACGGGGTTATAACCAGGTCATCAAGCTGGCCGAGGATCGGGATGAAGTCCGGGATCAAGTCTATGGGGCTGAGGGCGTGCGCCACCACCAAGCCCATGAAGAGCTTGGCATACCAGGGAGTCCGGGGATCCCGCTCCGCTATGTACAGGGCATAGGCTTCCTTTTTTAGTGCCCGGGCTCTTTTTAGGAGTTTTGCGATCATATCAGCCGGCCTTGCGCCGGCGGTCGCGGTAGACCCAGGCCTCGGCGGCCCGGAACAGCCTACCGAGGGGATCCAGCCGGAGGTCGATGGCGCCATAGCGGCAGGCCTCGTGGCAGCACATGCACCGGATGCATCTTCTCGCGTCGATCCAGGCCTTTTTGCCCCGGAGGCGGGCGGCTCCGGTGGGGCAGGCCCGCACACAGGCCCCGCAGGCGACACAACGCCCGCGCACCACCACCGGCCGGGCCTGGAGGTGTTGGGTGGCCCAGCGGGTGATGCCCGGTGGGAACCGGCCCACAAACTCCCCGGCGGCCGGCGGAAGCCGAAAGCCCTCCACCCGCACGGCGGCGAGCCCCTCACCCAATACCTCGATCTCCGAAGGATCGCCGCTTCCCAAGCCCCGGGCGTGGGCATGCCGAGTGGTCCAGACATTGAAGGGGTTGATCCCCACGATCGTCTGGGCCACGGCGTCCACGGCCACGGCATCCCCGCCGGCGATCACCAGCCCCACCCTCCTCGGCGTACCGTTGGCCGGCCCCGGGCCCTCCATCCCCACTACCCCGTCCATCACCGTGAGGGCCGGCCTCACCACGGAGAAGATGTCAACGAGAAGCTGAGAAAACTCCTTAGGATTGGGGTGCTCTCCGTGGAGCCTGGTCCGGAGACCGGTGGGGATAACCCCATAGAAGTTCTTCACCGCTCCGGTGAACAGGGTCAGGGCGTGGGTCTTGAGTTTGGGGAGGTTCACCACAACTTCTGCCTCCCGCACCGCCTTGGCGATGTACAGCCGCTTCAGGATGGCGCCCTCCACCGGGATTTCCTCGAACCCCCGCTCCCGCAGGTTCAAGAGCTCCACCCCCAGGCGGGCGCATATCTCGTGGTAACCGGCGCGCTCGAAGCTTTCGGGGCTGTGCACATCGTCGCCCACGGTGATGTGGGGGGTGAGCTCGCGCAGGATGGAGAGGACGGCCTCGGCGAATGCCGGGTGGGTGACGATGGCCCGTTCCGGGGGCGATGGTGGGGGAAGGAGGTTCACCTTCACGAAGACCCTGGCCCCTTGAGGCACGAATTTTTCCACGCCCCCAAGGAGGTCCAGGGCCCGCTCCACTGAGGCCCTGAGCCTTGCGGGTTCGTAATCCTCCGCCCGGACCAACGCCACTTGCGCCTTAGCCATGCGCTAGGAGTATACCAATGCCTGGCCGGGGCGAAGGAGTGAATTCACCCAGCTCGGCCGGAGGGTTGACCGAGATGATGTTTGCGCGGTAACCTAAAGTGCCATGAAGCTGGCGAGCAAGGTCTACGAGGCTTTTAAGGACGACGAAGAAAAGGCTCGGGTCCTCTCGGAGGTGATCGAGGAGCTCGAGGCCCGGCTGGCTCCTCTGGGGGATGTGGCCACAAGGGGAGACCTTGAGGTCACCAAGCTCACCCTGCAAAGGGAGATCGAAGTGGTGCGGGGAGAAGTGGAGCAGGTGAGGCTTTCCCTGCAGAAGGAAATAGAGCAGGTGCGGGGAGAGGTGCAGGAAGTGAGGCTTTCCCTGCAGAAGGAAATAGAGCAGGTGCGGGGAGAAGTGGAGCAGGTGAGGCTTTCCCTCCAGAAGGAAATAGAGCAGGTGCGGGGAGAGGTGCAGGAAGTGAGGCTTTCCCTGCAGAAGGAGATCGAGCGGGTGAAGGGGAGCGTCGTAAAGTGGGTAGCTGGGCTTCTTGTGGTCCAAACCGGGGTCATCGTGTCCATAATCACCCTCCTCAGATAGCCTAGAGCCCGGGGCGTTCCCGACCCAACGATTATGTGGTAAATTTTTTCTTCGTGTGTCCTTGCTTTTGTAGTCAAGCAAAGCCGCTGAGGGTGCCCTTAAGCGGGGGAGCCCCTAAGGAACGAGGATAGTCAAGCAGGTCTTTCAGCAAGCGAGCAAGGCAGCTTTAAGACGTCGATTGCAGACCAGCTGCGGATTTAAGGATTGCCCTTGACAGAGAGGCCCTCGCACCCTATAATCTGACAACGTTAACGGGAAGGTTAACGGACGATGAAGCGGGTGACGTTGAAGGACGTGGCGCTTGAGGCCGGGGTGTCCATCAACACGGCGTCCCGGGCTTTAAACAACAAACCCGAGATCAGCCCCGAGACCAAGGAAAAGGTCCTTAAGGTGGCTCAGAGCCTCGGCTATCGCCCCAACCGACTGGCGCGCGCCCTGAGGTCCAACAAGACCGGAACCATCGGGGTGATCGTGGGAGATATAGCGAACCCTTACTTCTCAATGCTTGTCAGAGGAATCGAGAGGACCGCAAGGCAGTTCGACTACAGCGTGATCCTCCAGGGTACGGATGAGGACTACGACCGGGAAGAGGAAGCCATCGAGATAGCTCTGGCCGAACAGGTGGATGGGATCCTGATCACCCCGACCCAGAAGGGCACCGACACCATCGAGGAACTCGTGGCAAGCGGGACCCCCTTTGTGCTCATGTCTCGCTACTTCAAGGAGCTGGATACTGACTATGTGGTGATGGACGACCGAAGGGGAGGCTTCCTTGCCACCGAACACCTAATTCAGAGGGGACACAGGCGAATTGCCATCCTGAACGGACCCCTGCATATATCCAGCGCCATTGAACGCTACGAGGGATATCTACAAGCCTTCAAGCGCTACGGGCTTGACCCGGATAAGGCTTTGGTGGCAGAAGGGTGTCTGACCGTGGAGGACGGTTACCGGGCAGCCCTTTGTCTGCTGGATGGCCCTGAAAGGCCAACAGCGGTGTTCGCCTTTTCCGACTTCGTGGCCTTCGGGGTTCTAAGGGCGGCGAACGAACTGGACCTCAGGGTGCCGGATGACCTCGCAGTGGTGGGGTTCGACGACACCTTGTTTGGGGTTTGCATGAGGCCACCTTTGACCACAGTGGGAGGGAGCCCAGAGGGTTTGGGCGAACAAGCTGCCCGGCTTTTGTTTGACAGGGTGGACAGGGGACAAACGGATCCCGTCAAGCTACGGCTTCCCGTACGGCTGGTGCAGAGAAAGTCTACCTAAAAAGAGGGGGTGATGCACCGATAGTAATAGTAGCAAACTACTATGGGAGGAGTTGCAGGTGAAGTACTTCAAGAGGAGGTGGGAAGCATGAAGCGGATAGCTTTTCTAGGCTTGTTGGCTCTTCTCGGTGGGCTTTTGGCGTTTCCAGCCCTAGGGGCGCACGAGAAGACCGAGCTGGGCTGGGAATACACCGAACCCCTGGAGATCTACTTCTTCTGTGGTGGCCCTCCGGGGGGGACCTTCGCCACCGTGGTATATAACGGTGCCAGAGCTGCGGCCGAGATCCTGGGGGATCGCGTGAGGGTACACTATGTGTGGTCGGACTGGAACCCGCACAAGATGGTCTCCCAGTTCCAGGAAGCAGTGGCAGCTAACCCTGACGCCATCTGCGTCATGGGCCACCCAGGGGTGGAAGCCCTGGCCCCGTTCGTGGAGGAGGCTGAGGCCAAGGGAATAATCGTCACCAGTCAGAATGTAACATTGCCCGAGCTTGAAGAAAAGTTTCGTGTAAACGGTTTTGGTTATGTAGGCCAGGAGTTGTACGCCTCAGGGTACATGCTGGGTAAGGCTGCAGCTGAGCGAGCAGGACTTAAGGAGGGCGACCGGGCAATGGTCTGGGGCCTTCTGCGGGAACCGACCCGTGGGCTTCGCACCAAAGGGGCCATCGACGCCTTGGAGGAGAAGGGGGTCGTGGTCGACTACATCGAGATCTCCCCTGAGGTGGATGCCGATGCCTCGGCCGGGATCCCCATCTTCGTAGGGTACATGCAAAAGCACCCCGATTGTAAGTTCGTGATCACCGACCACGGACAGCTCACTGCCACCCTCCCCACCTATCTGCGGGAGGCAGGGCTTGGGCCTGACGATGTGTTCGGCGCCGGCTTCGACCTCGCCCCACCGACCCTGGAAGGCATCGACTCCGGCTACGTGGACCTCGTCCATTCCCAGCAGCCGTTCCTTCAGGGGTTCCTCCCCATCTTCCAGGTCTACCTCACCGCCAAGTACAAGATCGCTGGACTTCATATCGACACCGGAATCGGGCTCATCGACAAGTCTAACGTCGGGCCAATCCGGGCCCTGGTGGAGAAGGGCCTTGCCGGATAACAGCGGCCCTAAAGGGGCGGGGCAGAAGCCCCGCCCCTTTTTCTTGCGGAGGTGGTGGACATGCCACTGGTCGAAATGAAGGACATTCACAAGTACTTCGGCCGGGTCGTAGCCCTGCGAGGGGTTGACTTCTCAGTCGGGGAAAACGAGGTTGTGGGATTGATCGGCGACAACGGGGCAGGTAAATCCACCTTGATCAAGATCTTGAGTGGGGTGTTCCCTCCCACCAAGGGCGAGATATTCATCAAAGGACAGAAAATCGACCTCCACCGGTACTCCGTGCGCGAAGCGCACCGCATGGGGATAGAGACGGTGTTCCAGGAACAGGCCCTGGGGGTCAAACAGGCCATATGGCGAAATCTCTTCTTGGGGCGAGAGCCGGTTAACCGTCTCGGTTTCTTGAAGCTGGACACGGCATGGAATGAGACCCACCGGATGATGCGGGAGATGCTTGGCTTTCGCGGGGGAGGGGTATCCCCTGACGCCTCCGTGCGCACGCTTTCCGGCGGGGAACGGCAAGGCATCGCCATCGGCCGTGCTATGTACTTTGATGCAAATCTAGTTATACTGGATGAACCTACCCGTGCCCTCTCAGTGCAAGAAGTCCGGAAGGTACTGAACTTCATCCTAAAGCTTAAAGAAAATGGAAAATCCTGTGTGTACATTTCTCATACCATCGCCAATGTGTATTCGGTATCAGACCGTTTTGTAATACTCGATCGGGGGCAGGTGGTGGGGGAGTACCTCAGGGACGAGATCTCAGAGGAAGAACTCAACGAGACGTTGGTCAAGCTGCATGAAGCACGATTGGTCAGGGGAGAGGAGCCACCTGCGAAGCTCAATTGACTGGGGGAAAAAATGGAGGAAAGAAGGTTTCAGCTCGGCCGCTATAAGATGCAACTGGGCCTCATCACGATCTTCTGCCTTGTAATACTGTTCTTCATCCTCACCAGCCCCACGGTCTTCCTCAGGCCCACTATCTACCTTGCCTACCTCACCACCATCCCGTTTGTAGGGATAATGGCACTCGGCCTCACGTTCGTGCTGGCCAGCGGGGAGATCGACCTCTCTTTCCCCTCGGTAATGGCGTTCGCAGGCTACGTGTGCGCTGTGGCCATCGACACAACAGGGAGCATCACTCTTGGGCTACTGGCCGGTTTGGCCAGCGGCGCCCTGATCGGAAGCCTAAACGGACTTGTAGTCAGGAAGATTGGTGTACCATCTATTGTCGTGACATTGGGAATGAGTTTTTTGATAAGAGGGGCGGTAAACTTGCTTTCTCAGGGCCTTGGAAAATCGCTTACTTTCCTCCAGGGAACGCCTTGGCATACGGTTCTGGTGGGCAAGGTAGGGGGTAAGTTCCCAGCTCATGCCATTTGGTTTGTAGCCCTGACGGTGTTGTTTTGGTTTATACTTTACCGCCACCGCTTTGGAAATCACGTGCTTTTCTCCGGAGACAACGAGGATGCGGCGCGTATGATGGGCGTGAACGTTGATAGAGTAAAGATAATGGTTTTTGCCCTAATGGGCGTGATGGCCGCCTTCGCCGGCCTCATCGACAGCTTCCGGCTTCTCAAGTGGTGGCCGACCATGGGGGAGGGGTTCATGCTCACCACCATGGCCAGCGCGTTCGTGGGTGGGACTTCCATGTTCGGAGGCGAAGCTACAATATTCGGGACATTCATCGGCGCGTTTCTTATAGGTTCGCTGGAGGCCGGGATAGTAGCGGCCGGGCTGTCCGGGTTCTGGACCCAGTTCATCTACGGGCTCCTGATCCTCATCGCAGTGACGGTGCATACCGTGCTCAGGAAAGGAAAGGTTTAACCTTCAAAGATGATGCTTGATGATTTGCGGCACGAAGTCTGGAACGCTTTGCTTGAGCTTCCCCGGAGCGGTTTAGTACAGGGCACAAGCGGGAACGTGAGCGGCCGCAAAGGGGACCTCGTCGTCATCAAGCCGAGCGGCGTCCCCTATGACAAGCTACGCCCAGAAGACCTGGTGGTGGTGGACCTCGAGGGGAATGTGGTAGAAGGTTCTTTGAAGCCCTCGGTGGACACCCCTGCGCACCTTGAGATTTATAAAGCCATCCCGGACGTAGGCGGCGTGGTCCACACCCACTCCACCTACGCCACCGTGTTCGCCGTTCTTGGCCGGGAACTCCCAGTCTACACCACCGAGCTCGCAGACTTCTTCGGAGGGCCGATCCCGATTTCCGAATACGTCCCTCCAGGCGACCGGGGAATCGGCCTCCAGTTCGCCAGGAAAACCAGGCCGGGGCGGTACCGGGCGCTCATCATGCGGTCCCACGGGGTATTCACGGCCGGGAAGACCCCGGCCGATGCGGTCAAGGCCGCCGTGATCGTGGAACACAGCGCCAAGATCGCCTGCCTCGCCGAACTTCTGGGCAAGCCCTCTCCCCTTCCCCCTGACGAGATAGAGAAACTCCACGAGAGGTATATCGGTGGATACGGCCAAAGAAAGGAGTAGAAGATGGCAAAAAACTACCTCATCGGGGTGGATATCGGAACCCAGGGAACCAAGGCTGTGGTCGTCTCAAAGGAAGGCGAGGTCTTAGGAGTTGGGTTTGAGGAATACCAAGTGGAGCAGCCCCGGCCCTCTTGGGCCGAAGGGTGGCCCCAGGTATGGGAGGAGGCCACCTACCACGCGATACACGGCGCGGTGGCCCGGGCAGGCGTTTCCCCCACCGACATCGCCGCCATCTGCATAAGCGGACTTTACGGGGGCTCTGGGGTGCCTGTAGACCGGGACCTGAAACCCTTGAGGCCTTGCCTTATTTGGATGGACCGCCGGGCCACCGAGGAGGTCCGCTGGGTCAAAGAGAACATCGATCTGGAAAAGCTTTTCCGGATAACCGGGAATTACGTGGATACCTACTTCGGCTATACGAAGATACTGTGGATTAAAAACCACGAACCGGAGATTTGGAAGCGTGTTTGGAAGTTCATTCCCCCCTCTAGCTACGTGGAACTGCGGCTCACGGGGGAGCTTGCGGTGGACTTCTCTTCCGCGGGCAATCTCGGAGGGGTTTTCGATATCTACCGGCTTTCCTGGTCCGAGGAGATGGCCGAGGCCTTGGGGATTCCTCTGGAGCTTTTGCCGGAGCGGCTCGTCCCCTCTACCGAAGTCATCGGGGAGCTCACGTCGGAAGCAGCAAAGCGTTGCAGGCTTGTGGCCGGGATTCCGGTGGTGGCAGGGGGGATCGATGCCCCCATGGCTACCTTGAGCGCCGGGGCGGTGGAGCCGGGGGACAACGTGGCCATGATGGGGACCTCCACCTGCTGGGGGGTGGTGCATCGGGGAGAGGGGCTTTCCCCGGACCTCGTTTCCATGCCCCATGTAGTGAACCCAAGAGAGGAGATCTACACCTGGGGGGGATCTGCCACCTCCGGGGCGTTGATCCGCTGGTTCCGTGATCGGCTGGGCCAAACGGAAGTGGAGGCCGGCAAGAAACTGGAGCTTGATCCTTACCGGCTTTTGGATCTCAAGGCTGAGGAAATCCCCCCTGGAAGTGAGGGGCTCCTTGTGCTCCCTTACTTTATGGGGGAACGCGCCCCCCTATGGGACCCCAAGGCCCGGGGCACCCTGGTCGGCCTCACCCTATACCACACCAAGGCCCACCTCTACCGGGCCCTCATGGAGGCGGCGGCCTACAGCCTCCGGCACAGCATCGAAACCGGCAAAGAGTGCGGCCTCAGGATCAAGGAGGAGACGCGGGTGGTGGGGGGAGTGGCCAAATCCAAGCTTTGGACCCAGATCCTGGCCGACGTCGCCGGAAAGCCCATCCTGATCCCCGGGGGGAACGTGGAAGCCCCCCTGGCGGATGCCTTGATCGCCGGCATAGGCATCGGCCTGATCCCAGACCACCAACGAATCGTCGATTGGATCGGGACGGTAAAGCGGGTTGAACCCCGAGAAGAGGTCCATGCTAAATACGACCGTTATTATCAGCTGTACCGGAAGCTTTATCAGGATATCAGGGAGACCATGCATGAGCTCGTCGACCTCGAAGGAGGTGAGATATGAAAAGCGATGGACGATCCCCGGTCTTAGGGCTCCTTTTGGGAAACCGCGGTTTTTTCCCGGACGCGCTCGTGGAAGAAGGGCGGAGGAGGATGCTTTCCGTGCTCGAAGAGGCTGGGGTGAAGGTGGTGGCCCTCTCCACCGAGGACACGAAATACGGGGCGGTAGAGACCCGCGAGGACGCAGAAAAATGCGCCCGCCTTTTCCGGGTCCATGCAGATGAGCTGGATGGGATCATCGTAAGCCTTCCCAACTTCGGGGACGAGCGGGCGGCCGCGGACGCCCTGCGGCTTTCTGGGCTTGATCTTCCCATCCTTGTGCAGGCTTTCCCCGATGAACTTGACAAACTCGATCCAGCCCACCGGCGCGATGCCTTCTGCGGGAAGCTCTCCCTGTGCAACAACCTGGTCCAGTATGGCATTCCGTTTTCCGACACCACCCTCCATGTGGAAGCTCCGGAGAGCCCGGAGTTCAAGGAAGACCTCCAGCGCTTCCTCGCCGTGTGTCGGGTGGTGAAGGGGCTGAAGGGAGCCCGCCTCGGGGCGGTGGGGGCGCGCCCGGCGGCCTTCAACACGGTGCGCTATAGCGAAAAGATCCTCGAGCGACACGGAATAACCGTGGAGACCATCGACCTTTCTGAGATCATCGCCCGGGCCCAGGCGCTGGACTCGGCCTCTCAGGAGGTTTCCCGGGAGCTTTCCCACCTGAAGGAGGCCTTCCGGCCGCAAGACATCCCGGCAGAAGCCCTGGACAAGATGGCGCGGCTTTCCGTGGTGCTTCACCGGTGGATCGAGGAAAACGGGATCGACGCCCTGGCCTTCCAGTGCTGGACGGCGATCGAGTCCCTATACGGGATCGTCCCTTGTGCGGTGATGAGCTTGCTTTCCGAAGCTGGGATCCCCAGCGCCTGTGAGACGGACGTGATGGGGGCGCTTTCCATGTACGTGCTTCAGCTTGCTGCCGCCTCCCCGGCGGCCCTCATGGACTGGAACAACAACTTCGGGGACGATCCTGACAAGGTGATCCTCTTCCACTGCAGCAACCTCCCCTGTTCCTTCTTTGAGACCTGTAGGATGTCCTATCAGAACATCATCGCCGGGACGGTGGGGAAGGAAAATACCTACGGCACCGTTGTGGGCAGGGTGACTCCCGGGCCGGCCACGTTCCTGCGGCTTTCCACGCTCGACACGGAGGGGGTGATCGCAGGCGTGGTGACAGAAGGCAGGTTCACCGAGGATAGGGTGGACACCTTCGGGGGGTACGGGGTGGCGGAGATTCCCGGGCTCAGGGAGCTCCTGCGGAAGCTTGCGCTTAACGGGTTCGAGCACCATGTGGCCGTAACCAAGGCCCACGTGGGGGAAGCGGTGCGGGAGGCCTTGGGGACCTACCTGGGCTGGGAACTCCTTTAGGGTACGGGCCGATTTTGCCGACGCAGTCACGCCCTGGCCTTCCAGGGCGTCTCTTCTTTTAGCTCAATGACTTGACATCCTGATAGGAGCTCATTATAATAACGGTACCGGTATCCATACCGGTAACGGTCATGAACCATGTGACGATGCGGGATGTGGCTCGGGAGGCGGGGGTATCGGTGAACACCGTATCCCGGGCCCTGGCGGGGAAGCCCGATGTGAGCCCCCAGACCCGGGCCAAGGTGCTGGAGGTGGCGGAGCGGCTCGGGTATCGCCCCAACAAACTCGCCCGGGGCCTTCGATCCAACAAGACCTTCACCCTTGGGGTCATCGTGACCGACATCGCCAACCCTTTCTTCGCCGAGCTGGTGAAGGGCGTGGAGGAAACGGCTCGAAAGAACGGTTACAGCATCCTCTTAGAGGACACAAGCGAAGACCCAAAAAAGGAAGAAAAGGCAATACAAGTTATGCTAGCAGAGCGGGTGGATGGGCTCCTCGTGACTCCAGTGCAGTCCACTCGGAGGGCGCTTGAGGAAGTGTTGAAAAGCGGTTTCCCTTTTGTCCTCATGGGGCGTTATTTCCCAGATCTGGACGCCCCTTACGTCGTTACCGATGACGTGCAAGGAGCGATCATTGCAGTGGAACATCTCATTAACCTTGGGCACCGGAAAATCGCCCATGTGGCTGGCCCTCTGCACATCTCCAGCGCCCAGGACCGTCTCTCGGGCTATATAAAAGCGCTCGAAAGGCACGGTATCACCGTCCGGGAGGAGTACATTCTCAAAGAGGCCGTCACTTTGGAGGATGGATATCGGGCCGGGAAGGAGCTGCTACAACTCCGCCCATTGCCTTCGGCGGTATTCGCATACTCGGACTTCGTCGCCGTTGGGATCATGCAGGCGATCTTGGAGGAGGGTTTTCGTATCCCCGCCGACATCTCTTTGGTGGGTTACGACGATATCCTATTTTCGGCCTATACCAAGGTTCCACTCACTACTATACGTATTCCGAAACGCACGTTGGGAAGCGAAGCCGTCAGGATGCTCCTGAAAAGCCTCGCTAGAAAAAAATCCCTCTCCGCAAAGGCGAAAAGGCTTGGTGTGGATCTAGTCGTCCGTGACTCCACAGGAAGGAAGGGGGTGAGATAGGGGAGAAGTGAAGTTCTCATGAAAGAATACAATACAAAAAGGTAATGATACTTAACTAAAAGAGGAGGTGGGAGACGATCATCTCGAGTGCTACACAAGAACGAGTATCTTGCTCTAACCTAAAAGGGGGTGTCTAGTTCATGTTGAGAAAAGCGTGGGTGTTTGGTGTTGTAGTGGTAGCCATCGGGCTATTCGCTGGAGCGGCGGAGAAGTTAGTTTACAACTCTTACATGAGCGGCGGCATGTGGGAGGAGAAGGATCGCGCCATCGTCGAGCTCTTCAGCTCCCTTAACCCGGATATCCAGGTGGAACATTCCATCGTTGCCCACGAGGACTTCAAGAATCTCCTCCGTACGTGGCTGGTTTCCTCAAATCCTCCTGACGTCCTCACCTGGTTTGCCGGGGAACGGCTCCGCTACTTTGTAGAGAAGGGACTGGTAGCTGACATCACTGACGTGTGGACGGACTACGGCCTCGAGGAGATCTTCTCCCCCGGGGTAAAGGCCGCCTGCAAAGCCGACGGGAAATACTACTTTATACCTCTTTCCGAAGACGTTTGGGCTGTTTTCTACCGCAAGGACATCTTCGCTCAGCTCGGCCTTGAACCTCCCACCACGTGGGACGAATTCGTGAAAGTTTGCGAGGTCTTGAAAAACGCGGGATATGTCCCATTGGCCATTGGGACGAGGTACCTTTGGACCGCCGCGGCATGGTTCGATTATCTTAATCTCCGCATCAACGGGGCCGAATTCCACCTGAAGCTAATGGCCGGCGAAGTACCCTACGACTCACCACAGGTGAGGAAGGTTTTCGAACATTGGAAACAGGTTCTTCCCTATTTCCTCCCCAACCACACCTCGTATTCCGGCGATCAGTCCACCGAGTTCGTCATCCAGGGGAAAGCGGCGATGATCTTGCAAGGAAACTGGATAACCGAAAGCTATCCTGCTGATCGTCTGGAAGAAGAGCTCGGGTTCTTCCGCTTTCCCATAATAGACCCCGATGTGCCTTTAGCCGAAGAGGTCCCTATTGACGGCTACATTATGTCTGCTAACGCTCCTCATCCCGAAGCGGCACAGAAGTTCCTCGCCTTCCTTGCCTCCAAAGAGGCCCAGCAGATCGTTGCCGACTACGATGTGGTCGCGCGCCCCGACGTAGAATACCCCGACACCCCAGTGGGACGGTTCACCCGCAGGTTGGTCGATGAGATCGTAACGCCGGCGGAATTCGTTACCCAGTTCTACGATCGCGACACCCTCCCACCCATGGCAGACGCCGGAATGAACGCGTTCGTCAAGTTCATGGTATATCCTGACAAACTGGAGGAGGTCATCCGCGAGCTGGAACAGGCCCGCAAGCGGGTTTTCGGGGGCTAAGTGCACGGCCGGGGGTCCCGGTTTAACCGGGGCCCCCGGCGTGGTTCGAGATGAGACGATATCAGCTGCGTAAGGCGTGGAACCTTGCTCTGTTTTTGGGGCTCCCCCTCCTCCTTTACTCCACATGGGTCCTTTATCCGGTCTTCAAAACTATGTGGCTTGCGTTCACCGAATGGGACGGTATATCTCCCGTCAAACGTTGGGTGGGCCTAAATAACTTCCGGTTGCTTTTTCAAGACGCCGTATTCTGGAAGGCCCTTACAAATAACCTCGTTTGGATTGCCGCTTTCGTAACTTTGCCCACGGCACTGGGTTTAGGGATTGCCGTGATTTTAAACGAGAACGTCCGTTTCAGCCGTTTTCTGAAGATCTCATATTACCTTCCCATGGTCCTTTCCTTCTCTGTGGTGGGACTAGTTTGGTCGTGGATATACCATCCGGCCTCAGGGCTTCTGAACAGTACCCTCGCGGGGTTCCTCCGGATCTTAAAATCCATAGGACTCCCTGTGACCCCCGAATCTGCTTTTGAGATAGGATGGTTAAGCAACCCAAAACTGGTCCTTTGGGCGCTGATCGGGGCCGCGGTTTGGCGCCAGGTGGGCTATGTGATGATCCTTTATTTGTCCGGGCTGAAAACCCTGGATCCGGCCGTCCTCGAGGCCGGGCGGGTCGATGGGGCCGAAGGGTGGAAGCTCTTCCGCTACGTGACTTTTCCCATGCTCGCCCCCGTTACCACCATCGTGATCGTTTTGAGCATCATCGATGCTCTCAGGGTATTCGATATCGTGTACGTTATGACCAGGGGCGGGCCGTTCCACTCCTCGGAGGTCCTCGCGAACTATATGTACATCCAGTCTTTCCGGAACTACATGTGGGGTTATGGCTCCGCCATCGGGGTGATACTCTTCCTGCTCAGTTTGGGGTTCATTCTGATCTATTTACGTCAAATCGCACGGGAGGAGCAATGAAAAGGCGCGCAGCGATCGCTTTGGTTTGGCTGGGGGCGATACTTTGGCTTACTCCCCTGCTTGGTGCCTTCGCCGTCTCTCTGCGGTCCAATGATGATCTGGTGACCAGGGGCTTCTGGAGCATCCCGAAGGAGATCACCTTATCGAACTACATCAGGGCTTGGGAGCAAGCAGGAGTGAGCCGTTACCTGAAAAACAGCTTCCTTATCACCATTCCCGCCATCGTTGGGATTCTATTCTTTTCCAGCATGGCTGCATACGGGTTCGTGCGTTTTCGGTTGAGGTTTGGGAGAGGCTTGTATTACCTTTTTATCATCGGGATGCTTCTTCCCTTTCAGATGCTGATGTTGCCGGTGTTCGAACTTGCCAACAGGCTCCACCTGTACGATACCCTTTGGGGGTTGATCTTGTTTCACGTCTCCTTTGAACTCGGCTTTGGGGTCTTCATTCTCCGAAATTTCATGAAAACCATCCCCGAATCCCTCTTCGATTCTGCCATGGTAGACGGGGCTTCCGAGTGGGTGATGTACCGGAAGATCTCGCTTCCCCTTACGTTGCCTGCGTTAGCCGCTTTAGCTACTCTCGAATTCACTTGGATCTTCAACGATTACTTCTGGGCCTTGGTCCTAGTGCGTAGGGATGCGCTGAAACCGGTAACCACGGGGCTTTCCACCCTCATGGGTAGATATGCAACCGACTGGCCAGTGGTGGTAAGCGGGGGCATTTTGGCCGCGATTCCCACCCTCCTGGTTTTTCTCTTGTTACAACGGTATTTCATCGGGGGATTGACCTTAGGAGCTACCAAGGGATGAAGGAGGAAAAAGATGGGACATGAATTAGAAGGCAAAGTGGCGATCGTAACCGGGGCAGCCTCGGGGATCGGGAAGGGGGTGGCCGAGTTCCTCGCCCAAAAGGGCGCGAAGGTGGTGGTGTGCGATATAGATCGTGCCAACGGCGAGGCGGTCGCCGCAGCCTTGGGGGAACGGGGCACGTTTATCCCCTGTGACGTTACTTCGGCCGTACAATGCCAAGAAGTGGCGAAGAAAACTTCAGATTCTTTCGGCAGGATAGACATCCTAGTTAATTGTGCAGGCGTAATCGTGAGGAAAGACGTGGTGGAAACTTCAGAGGAAGAGTGGGACCGGGTGCTGAACGTGAACCTCAAGGGGACGTTCCTAATGTCCAAGTACGTTATCGCATATATGGCCCGAAATGGTGGAGGAAACATTGTAAACATCGGCTCAGGATGGGGTCTCAAAGGCGGTCCTAAGGCCGCTGTCTACTGTGCTTCGAAGGCGGGGGTGGTGAACCTGACCCGGGCCATGGCCATAGACCACGGCCCGCAAAACATCAGGGTGAACTGCGTCTGCCCCGGCGACATCGAAACCCCCATGCTCATTTCCGAGGCCAGACAATTGGGAATGGACGTGGAAAAGTTCCTGCGGGAATGCGCCGATCGGCCGCTCGCGCGTTTGGGCACCCCCCTGGATGTGGCCAAAGCCGTTTACTTCTTCGTGAGCGATCTTTCCCCGTGGGTAACCGGGGCGGTTTTGGTGGTGGACGGAGGGGGTCTCGCTTAAGGAGGGATGATGGGCGAGAGGAAAAAGGTGCATCCGTATATCCCAAACTCTGTACCCGAGGTACAGGAGGAGATGCTGAGGGCCATCGGGGTGGAGGATGTCGAGGAGCTTTACGCCCTTGTTCCGGAGGAACTGAGGTACAGTGGGTCCTTGAACCTCCCGGAACCCTGTCCAGATGAGGTTTCCCTTGACCGCCACATGCAGGAGATCCTGAAGAAAAACACCTCGACCCGGGAGGTCCTGAGCTTCCTCGGTGGAGGTTGCTGGGCCCATTACGTGCCGGCGATCTGCGATGTGATAAACCAACGCTCCGAATTCCTCACCGCCTATGCCGGGGAACCGTACGAGGACCATGGGCGGTTCCAGGCGCTATTCGAGTACGCCAGCATGATCGCCGAGCTGGTGGAGATGGACGTGGTAAGCGTGCCCACGTACGACGGTTCTCAGGCCGCTGCCACGGCGCTCCGCATGGCGAGCCGTATCACCGAGCGGGACGTGGTACTTATCCCTCGGAATCTAAACCCTGACCGCCGATCTATCATCCGCAATTACTGTCATCCGGACATCCACGTAGTTGAGGTGAAGTTCGATTTGGAAACTGGCGCGTTGGACCTCGGGGATCTAGGGAAAAAGCTCTCCCGGAAAGTGGCAGCGGTCTACTTCGAAAACCCCTCTTACCTGGGGACCCTCGAGACCCGGGGCGCGGAGATCTCCCGTCTTGCCCATTCCGTGGGGGCGCTATCTGTGGTGGGTGTGGATCCTATTTCCCTGGGGATCCTCGCCCCACCACCCAGGTACGGGGCGGACGTCGTATGCGGGGAGCTACAGCCCCTGGGGGTCCACATGTATTTCGGGGGCGGTCGGGGAGGGTTCGTGGCTACGCCGGATGAGGAAAGGTTCGTGGCCGAGTATCCCTTGCGGCTTTTCGGGATCGCGCCCACGGTGGACGGTGCGTGGGGCTTCGGCGACGTCGCCTGGGAAAGGACCTCCTTCGCACAACGGGAAAACGCTAAGGAATTCGTGGGGACAATGGCGGCCCTATGGGGCATTACCGCCGGCGTCTACCTTGCCCTTCTTGGACCGCATGGCATACAGGAATTGGGGGAACTCATTATGTATCGGGCAGCATACGCCGCCAAGCGCCTCGGAGAATTGCCAGGGATCCGCTGCCCCAGGTTCGCCGCCCCACACTTCAAGGAATTCGTGGTGGACTTTTCCAAAACGGGGCACACGGTGGACGAGATATTCGCAGAACTTAAGGAAAAGAAAATCCTCGGGGGAATAAACCTTTCCAGAAGTTTTCCTGAGTTGGGTGAATCGGCATTGGTGTGCGTGACCGAGGTCCACACCAAAGAGGACATCGACCGCCTGGTAGGCGCATTGAAGGATGTATTGGGGGGTGCTTGATGAAGAGGAAAATGAGGAGATTCCACCAAGCCCGTTGGGATGAGCCCATCATCTTTGAGCTCAGCCACCCTGGAGAAAGGGGCCTCCTTGTGCCCGAGGTAGAGGAGGAAATACAGAAAGAGGTGGGAGACATCGTTTCCCGGATTCCTCAAGCGCTTCTCCGTGAGGAGCCCCCGAACCTTCCGGAAATGGCTCAACCGCGGGTCTACCAACACTACCTCCGCTTGTCTCAGGAAAATTTAGGGCGTGACTTGAACATTGATGTGGGCCAAGGCACCTGCACGATGAAATACAACCCGCCCATCAATGAAAGGTTCGTTACAAACCCCAAAGTCGCTGATCTCCATCCGCTCCAGCCCGAGGACATGGTTCAGGGGGTCCTCGAGGTCATCTACAAACTAGACCTCTTCCTGCGGGAGATCTCGGGCATGGACAGGTTCACCTTCCAACCCGGGGGCGGATCTCATGCCATCTACACAATGGCCTGCATGGTACGGGCATATTTTGAGGAGAAAGGCGAGTTCGAAAGCCGTGATGAGATCATTACCACGCTTTTTTCCCACCCCTCGGATGCCGCGGCTCCGAGGGTGAAAGGGTACAAAGTCGTGATGATTTATCCAGATGAGGAAGGGTTTCCCGATATAGAAGCTCTGAAGGAGGCCGTTTCGGAAAGGACAGCAGCGCTCTTCATCACCAACCCCGAGGATACGGGCCTTTTCAATCCTCGGATCCGGGAGTTCACCGATATCGTGCATGAGGTCGGGGGGCTCTGTTGCTACGACCAAGCCAACGCGAACGGGATCATCGGAATCACCCGGGCCAAAGAAGCGGGGTTTGACATGTGCTTTTTTAACTTACATAAGACGTTCGCTTCTCCTCACGGCTGCGGCGGCCCGGGGGCTGGGGCGTTGGGGGTCACCCGAGAACTCGCCCGTTTCCTGCCGGTACCCCTTGCCTCCTTCGATGAAGAAAATGGGCGCTACTTTTGGGACTGGGAAGTGGAAAAGACCATTGGGAAGGTAAAGGATTTCTACGGGGTGATCCCCGCTGTGGTCCGGGCCTACGCCTGGATCATGTCGCTGGGAGAAGAAGGTATAAGGGAGGTGGCCAAAGTCGCTGTCCTCAACAACAACTACCTCATGCGAGCGATCCTCCGGCGAGTGAGGGGAGTGGAGGTCCCGTTCCTACTGGAGAAGCACCGCCTAGAGCAGGTGCGTTATTCCTGGGAACGACTCGCCAAAGAGACCGGCTTATCCACCACCGATATCCAGCGGCGAGCCATGGGTGGTTCCCGAGCCGATGACGTTGGAGCCCACCGAGTCGTATTCCAAGGAAGAACTCGATGAGTACATCGCGATCCTGGAAGAGATCGCGCGCGAGGCGTATGAGGAGTCCGAGACGGTGAGAAACGCCCCCCACCGGAGCACCATTGGGAAGATCCCGGACCACAGCTACTTCGAGGATCCAAAAAGGTGGACGATTACGTGGCGCGCGTACCGGCGTAAATACCGGGGATACTTCGAACCTCGAGAAGCAGCGGAGTGAAAAAGCTCGGCTTGATAATAAATCCCATTGCTGGCCTTGGCGGCCGGGTGGGCCTTAAGGGGACCGATGGCCCCGAGGTGGTGCGCCGCGCGCTAGAACTGGGGGCGGCACCGGAGGGCCCAGCCCGGGCACGGCGAGCATTGGAACGCCTGCTTCCCCTGCGGGAAAAGGTGGTTATCCTCACCTACCCAGGGAACATGGGAGGCGCGATCGCTGCCGACTTGGGCTTTGCGGTGGAGCTTGTGGGGAAACCGGAGAAAGTAGAAACGACGGCCGAAGACACGAAAAAGGCGGCTAAAGAGATCTTAAAGCGAGGGGCCGAACTCCTCCTCTTCTGCGGGGGTGATGGCACCGCTCGTGACGTTTATGCCGCCGTGAAAACCGGGCTTGCTTCCCTAGGCATCCCGGCAGGCGTCAAGATGCACTCCGGTGTGTTCGCCCCTACTCCCGAGCGGGCAGGAGAGGTGGCTCGGCGCTACTTGGAGAGGGAGATAAGGCAAACACGGGAAGTGGAAGTTATGGACATCGATGAGGCAGCCTTTCGCCGGGGGCAGGTAAAAGCGAGGCTGTTCGGATACCTGGTAACGCCGTGGGCCCGAGGATCTGTGCAGGGTGCTAAGGTCGGGACTTCCCCAAGCGAACGTCACTTCCAGGAAGCCATCGCCGCCAGGGTTATTGAAGATTTAAAGAGGGGAACACTTTATCTCATTGGGCCTGGAACTACTGCCAAAGCGATTTTGGCCAAATTGGGCTTAGACGGCACCCTGCTTGGAGTGGACGCGCTTCTGGACGGGAAGTTGATTGGAAAGGATCTAGCAGAAAGCGATATGCTCGAGCTTGTGCGAAATCACCCCGCGAGAATCGTCCTGAGCCCGATCGGGGGACAAGGGCATATCCTGGGCCGAGGAAACCAACAATTGAGTCCGGCGGTTATCCGCACAGCAAATGGCAAGGCGAGTTTGATAGTGGTAGCTACTCCGGGGAAGCTTGCCTCTCTTGGAGGGAAGCCCCTTCTTGTTGACACTGGTGACCCGGATTTAGATAAGGAGCTTTCCGGATACGTCCAGGTACTCACGGGATATCGCCAGCGTGCGGTCTATCGCGTATCCTGCTGACGATGGTAGAACTTTGCTTTTTTGAAGAACAATTCTGGGAACCAGAGCGGGCGAGGGTCAAGGTGCCGGACATCCTCGGCCTCATGCGGGGTTTGGCCGTCTTCGAGACTGTCCGGACATATAACCGCCGTCCCTTCGCGCTCGGGGAACATCTTGAGCGGATTGAGCAATCGGCCCGGAGGGTAAAGTTGTACCTGCCACTGAGTTTCGAAGAAATCTCGGGAATAATAGACCAAGGAATCGATCTTTTAGGCGAGGAAGCCCTAGTACAGCTGTTTTTGATCGCTGGGGATAGCGGGCCGTTCTTATTGATCCTTTTTTCCGCCCTTCCGAAGCTTCCAGCGGAACTCTATGAGCGAGGAGTCAAACTCCTGCCGGTTGATTTCGCGCGTCCTTTTCCAGAGGTTAAGGTCCCGTGCCGTTTAGAAGGTTACCTTGCCCGGTTGGAGGACAATGAGGCGTTCGAGGTGCTTTATTGTCCCGGCGGTGCGATGACCGAGGCCGAGACCAGCAACTTCTTCTTGGTTAAAGAAGGCATGCTGGTGACAGCACCGGCTAACCGTGTCTTGCCCGGTATAACCCGCGGCATCGTGCTCGAATTGGCAAGCCGTATGGGAATCCCCATTGAAGAAAGGTGTCCCCGGATGGAGGAGATTGAAACAGCTCAGGAAGCGTTCATCACCGGAACCGTCAAGGAGATCCTCCCAGTGGTGAAGGTGGGTACTAAGGTGATTGGGAAAGGGGTTCCGGGCAGTCTCACCCGAGAACTCCAAATTGCATACAGGGAAGAAGTCCAACGGAGGGTGAAGGGATGAAGCTGGGGGTCTGCTACTATCCCGAACATTGGCCGCGGAAGTTGTGGGAAGAGGACGCTCAAAGGATGCGGGAGCTGGGGATCGAGTATGTGCGCATTGGGGAATTCGCCTGGGCCAAACTCGAACCGAGCCCGGGAAAGTTCGATTGGGAATGGTTAGACTCCGCCCTCTCGGTGTTGGAGAGAGCCGGACTAAAGGTGGTTCTCGGAACCCCCACGGCCGGCCCGCCCAAATGGTTGATAAACGAATATCCGGAGATCCTCCCAGTAGACGAAGAAGGAAGGGTTAAAAACTTCGGCTCTAGAAGGCATTATTGCTTCTCCAGTCCCATATATAGGGCAGAAACCGAGCGAATCGTTTCTCTATTGGCCGAGCGGTATGGGGATCACCCTGCAGTGGTGGGCTGGCAGTTGGACAATGAATATGGATGTCATGATACAGTACGTTGTTATTGTCCCCGGTGCCGTGCCGCATTCCGGGAATGGCTCAAGGAAAAATACAAGGATATCGCGGCGTTAAACGAGGCTTGGGGCACGGTTTTTTGGAGCCAACTTTACCGCGATTTCGATGAAGTGGAATTGCCGAACTTGACCGTGGCCCGTCCTAACCCTTCCCAGCTCCTCGATTACTTCAGGTTTGCCTCAGACCAGGTCCGCAGCTACAACGCACTCCAAGCGCGAATTGTTCGAAAGCACTCGCCCGGACGTTTTGTCACCCATAATTTCGAAGACTTTTCTCTGCAATTTGATCACTTCGATCTCGGAAAGGATCTAGATTTTGCTAGCTGGGATAGCTACCCCATAGGAACCTTGGAAACCTCTTCCCTTGAGCTGAAACGGAAAGGGTTCGAACTTTCCGGGGACCCGGATGTGGCCGCATTTCATCATGACCTTTATCGGGGAGTAGGAAAGGGGAGATTTTGGGTGATGGAGCAACAGCCGGGGCCTCTTAATTGGGGGCGTGAAAGGCGTATTCCTGCTCCGGGTATGGTACGCCTTTGGACCTGGGAGGCGATCGCGCACGGTGCGGAAGCTGTCTTGTACTTCCGCTGGCGTCAAGTGCCTTTTGGGCAGGAGCAGATGCACTCAGGCCTACTCCTTCCAGATGGTTCCCCGAGCATCGGTTACCATGAAGTGAAAAAGGTCGCCGAAGAGATGGCCCAGATTGAACTCCCCCCGGTTTCGCCTGCTGAGGTCGCGTTGGTTTTCGATTACGAATCTGCATGGGTTCAGGAAGTGGAGCCTCA
>LDZS01001632.1_pt1 | contig 117985 bp, 122 predicted proteins | sample 615471 | NCBI WGS metagenome assembly LDZS01 (sample SAMN03408295, study PRJNA278302) | terrestrial metagenome | isolation source: oil reservoir sample K3 | place: USA: Alaska, North Slope, Kuparuk formation | collected 2013
CCTTTGGTGTCCTTCCCGTGGTGCCCACCACGAGGGTGCATCCCTGTATTGCCTCCCTCAGGCTCTGGCACACCCTGGCATGCTCGAGCACGTCGCATGCGTGCATGGCAAACATTCGCGCCTGTTTCCCAAGAGGAGGGGGGTTGACGATGACCAGCTCATGGGCCGCAAAGTTCTTTACCAGCCTTGCACATGCTCCGATGTTTGCCTCTCCCAGCGGCTCCACCAGCACCACTCGAATGGTGGGTCTCATGTTTGGCGGTCTTTTGCGGGTCTCATGTTTTTATGAGGCATCGTATTACATCGCTATCCCTAACAATGCCCTTGAGCCTGTTCTCGGCGGTTATCACGGGAAGCTGCTCGAGGCCGTTTCGCCTCATGAGCCTGGCCACCTCACTCACCACGCTCCCGTTTATGCCCACGGCAGGGGCATCTCTCATCGCCTCCTTCACTGGGCGGTCTGGGAGCTTGATACGGGAAATGCTATAGTACAGCTTGAGGGTGTCTCTCATGCTCTCCCATGTCCAAGCATCCTCGTCTGAGCCAGCCGAGATGTCTGACTGGTGCAGGCTATCCTCCACCACACTGGCTGCTATGAGGTCTTTGTCGGTCACAATCCCCACGAGTTCGAGCTCGCTGTTGAGCACTGGAGACGCCTTAACATCGGCGAGCTTCATTATCATTCCCACCACTGGAAGAGGGGTCTCGTCCCAGACGGAGACCACGGAAGGTGCAACATAGGGCTTGATGCTCTCATCAAATCCGTTCTCGGCTATTATCCCGAGCAGGTCAGTGACTGTTATGATGCCCACGAGCACACCATTCTCCACCACCGGCAGTCTCCTTACTCCATGGACGCTCATCAGCCTTGCAGCGGTCTCTATGGTGGCATCCGGAGAGATTGTGATGGGGTTTCTGGTCATGAGGATTGCGAGCTGCTCCTCAGTGGGGTTTTTGAGAAGGTCCGTGCGTGTGACGATACCCACCACCTTGCCATCCTTTACCACGGGCACGCCAGAGATGTGCTTGGTCTTGAGTATCTGGAGCACTTCGTGTCTCGATCCAGGCACAGTGGCATATGCCACTTCTTTTGTCATCACATTCTTTACCTTGATATTGAGGGGCATCGTATCACCAATCCACCGGCAGCTTGGGGGATAAGAGGTGGTTAGAGAAAAGCTATGGTAGATAAGGTTTTTTGTTGTCCAGCCTCTCTGAAGTGAGAATGCGTGATCTACCCCTCTAACCGAAGGGACTTCCCGTCCGCATCAGTTAAATAAGTGAACTCTCTACAAGAGGAACATTCACATAGGCTTCAAAGGGTGGATGGATTTGGCGATTGAAGAGGGAGACTTCGTAAGGATTACCTATACTGGAAAGCTCGAGGATGGAAGTGTGTTCGACACAACCGATGAGGAGCTCGCAAAGAGCGAGGGAATCTACAGCGAGAATGCCAGATATGGTGGGGACGTAGTGGTAGTGGGTGCTGGACATGTGATAAAGGGACTTGAGGAGGACATGGTGGGCAAGGAGGTGGGATACGAGGGCAGTATCGTGGTGCCCCCAGAGAAGGGCTTTGGCGAGAGAAGCCCAGAGCTCGTGAAGGTATACTCCATAACGAAGTTTGAGAACCCAAGGGAAGGTATGCGGGTGAACATCGATGGCAACATCGGAACAATCACCCGCATCGTGGGAAGGAGGGTCAGGGTGGACTTCAACCACCCCCTCGCTGGAAAGACGCTCCACTACTCCTATCGCATCGAGGAAAAGGTGGAGGATGATGTGGAGAAGGTGAAGGGACTGATTGCTCTGCACATCCCCGAGGACCTCGACGTGAGAATTGAGGACGGCACGGTAAGGATAACAGTGCCAGAGAAGCTCACCTTTGATTTGAGATGGCTGAGGTCAAAGGCATGGATTGCCCGTCAGATACTCGAGAAGGTGGGGATGGAAAAGGTGGTCTTCGAGGAGGTGTATCCCGCGGAGGCGGGTGAACAGAGGGAGGCGGGCGAACAGAAACACACATAGGTTTTGTGCCGAGGTAGCCAAGTGGACTACGGCGCTGGTCTTGAGATGCCATTGGCACGAGAGAACCAGTGATGCTTTGGCATCGCGCGAGTTCGAATCTCGCCCTCGGCGCTCAGCTCCAGACCTCTTTGGAGGTCCTCTTCGCACAATCAGTAGGAGCGCACACAAGAACAGGGGCACCATGGGCTCGGACGGTGGGGGAATCGTCGTCAAATTCCGGGGGGAATAAGCTTAAATACACCCATTCTTAAGTTCGGAGACACCCCGGCAGGAAAGGTAGCCAAAAAGGGCACGGGTCATCATGCCCAAGAGCGTGGGGTGCTCGTGCTGGCTGAGTCCCATGGTCTCATGTGTGGATATGCTGCTTACAATGTAAGCAGAGGTGATTACAGAGCAATCAACTCAACGGAAAGCGACGCATAGCCATGCTCGGGCCCATAAAGCTTCGGGCTAAGTAGCCTGGGGGTGGAGGCACTATGACACACATCGTACCGAGTAGGGTGTTCTATACCTCTGGTATGGGAAGGCATGAGCACAGGCTGATGTCCTTCGAACTGGCGCTGAGGAATGCTGGCGTTCACACGCTGAACCTCGTGGGGGTCAGCTCGGTGCTCCCACCGCGATGTACCTTCATCTCGATGGATGAGGGGCTGAGGGAGCTCGAGCCTGGCGAGGTCACCTTCTGTGTGCTCTCTGTGAGCTCGTCGTGCAAAAGTAGCGAAAACGTGTTTGCGTGCGTGGCGTGTGCGCATCCGGCGGACGAGAATACGCATGGTTACTTTGCGGAGCACCACTCCCACGAGGAAGAGGACGTGGGATTGGCCATGGCCAGAAGTATTGCCTCGCAGATGTACAAAAGCCTTAATGGCAGGGAGCCAAGCCGACTAACGCATGTACACAGCGCAGGAAAGGTGGAGCGAGATGGAGAGTATCTCACAGTGGTGGCCATGGCGGTGTTTGTGCCATAGGAGGGGGCGTGTCTGAATTTTGAGCGGGCCCTCGTGAATGCACTGAACGAGGCCTTTAGGGAGGCGGAACGCAGGGCGGTGGCATACCGCCTCAGACAGTCGAGGTTCACCTCACAGGTAGTGGACGTGCTCGTGGACTCGCTCGACCCAGAGTGCTACCTTGCCATAGAGTGCAAGTCCCTCTCCCTCAAGAGGGGGGCCAAGGCACTGTACTTCTCCCAGCATTTCACAGTGGATGGGAGGGGCGTGCATCAGCTTTCCCACATGGCGGATTTTCTGAGGCTTTCTGGAAGGCGGGGTATTGTGGCGGTGGAGCTCAGAAGGGGACCAGGAAAGCGCAAGAGTGTCCATCTCATTCCATGGTGCAGGGTGATACGGAAGTTCGATGGGGGAGAGGTGGGTTTTTCTATTGAGGAGATAGAGGGCTACCCATCCCTCGACGAGGGTGTCATCGAGGCCATAGCACGGGTTCATGAGATGGAGTTAAAGGAGTGTGGGCTGAATGGATACTGAGAGGGCGTTCTACATAGGGAGGTTTCAGCCATACCACATGGGACATCACACCGTGATAGGAGCACTGTCCTCTGAAGTGGACGAGCTTATCATAGGTGTGGGAAGTGCCCAGAGGTCGCACACGGTGGACGACCCGTTCACAGCTGGGGAGCGTGTGATGATGATTTCCAAGGCACTCTCAGAGTTTAGCATACCCTTCTACGTGATACCCATAGAGGATGTGGAGTACAACTCCCTGTGGACGGCCCATGTGCGAGCAAGGGTGCCCACCTTTTCTGTGGTGTACTCCAACAATCCCCTTGTGGGAAGGCTGTTCGAGGAGGCGGGTATTGAGGTCAGGGCGCTGCCAATGTTCAGGCGGGATGTGTACTCTGGTACAGAGATCAGAAAGAGGATGCTGGAGGGGGACAGCTGGGAGGAGCTAGTTCCAGCCTGCGTGGCCAAGCTCATTCACGAGATTGATGGGGTTGGCAGAATCCGCAGGCTGGCACAGACGGACACCTCCATGCCATGAAGTAAGCAACATGCCCAAGACCTAAGGGACAAACACTGGTGGAAGCTCTCGCTTGTGGGCGTTCTTTTGCATAATCTCTCGGATGCAGGCTGCATGCCTCTCGCTCACGTGCTCACCCCCTATGAAGGCGTCTATCACCTCATACGTGATGCCCAGCTCTGCCTCGTCTGTCTGACCTGGCCACAGACCTGCAGAGGGGGGCTTGTGGATGATGTGCTCTGGGATACCGAGGTGAGCTGCCAGCTCCCTCACCTCTCTTTTTAGCAGGCTTGCAATCGGCAGTATGTCTGCGGCACCATCGCCGTACTTGGTGAAGTAGCCCATGAGCAGCTCGCTCTTGTTGGAGGTGCCAGCCACGAGCAAGTTGAGGCTGTTAGCGTAGTAGTAGAGTGTGCACATCCTGAGTCGAGCCTTCAGGTTGGCGCACTCCACGCTTCTCTCCGAGTACCGTGCCCCCATTGCATCGAGCATCGCCATGTAGGGCTCTTCAAGGCGCACAGTCTTGGTGGCTATACCGAACTTGTGTGAAATTGTGAGGGCATCCTCGATGTCGGACTGGGAGCTGTACAGGGGCATGATCAGCCCAAGCACGCGGTCCCCAACCGCCCTCTTGCACAGCACTGCACACACCGAGGAGTCCACTCCCCCGCTCATCCCCACCACAACACCCTCGGCATGGGCCTGTTCGACCTTCTGAGATATCCATGCCGTACATCTTTCTACAAACTGCTCCATGTCCATGCTTTTATGTTGTGCACAAACCTTTAAAGAACTGTTCCCCAACTGTGCTGTGAGTGGGATGCATGCACCTCAGCTGTGGATGACAATCGACAAGCACCCATCACACTAAAAAATAAAATATAGGACATCCGAAGTTCCTTCATGAGACTAATCACGGTGTACGATAACGAGGTTTATGCCAGCGAGCTGGAACTGAAAGCGGGCTGGGGTTTTTCCTGCCTTATTGAGGGGAAGACCACGGTGCTCTTTGATACTGGCTGGGATGGCAATCTGCTGCTATCCAACATGGAGCACCTTGGAATTGACCCCAGTACTATAGAGGTTGTGGTGCTCTCCCACGGCCACTGGGACCATGCGGGAGGGCTCTCCACACTGCTTCACGTGTCCAATCCAAGGGTGTACGTGCCCTCAAGCCTCTCGAAAAGGCTCATTGGGGAGCTCTCAAATCTCGCAGAGGTGCACGAGGTGAGTGCTGAGCCCCTCAGCATAGCGGAGGGGGTGTACAGCACTGGAGTGCTGGGAGATGAGGTGAAGGAGCAGGCGCTGGTGCTGGACGGGGGCATCGTGCTCACGGGGTGTGCCCATCCCGGCGTGGAGGCAATCCTCGAGAGGGCTGGTGAGCTGATGCCCGTTCGAGGGCTCGTGGGCGGCCTGCACTCCTTCTCTCAGCTACATGTGCTATCTGGCATGAGCCTGCTCTCTCCATGCCACTGCACGGTGCACAAGGCAAGAATAGCCGAGCTCTACCCAGAGCAGTATGTGAGAAATGGGGTGGGCAGGGTAATAGAGCTCCCATGAGCTGGGAAGCTTTTTGTAGCCCAACCCCCTAAGAGTGGTGGGGATGGCACATTGGCACACATTCTCCAGCTCACCCGTATGTCGGACACGCTGACGGTGTTCTCGGCATGTCTTGGATTCTTGTCAGTGGTGTTTGCATTTGAGGGGAAGCTGGGTGTGGCGGTTTCCCTCATTCTGGTGTGTGCCATCATCGATGGGCTGGATGGCATGGTGGCGAGGTATGAGGGAGGAGATGAGCAGAAGATGCGGTTTGGGGTGATGCTGGACTCGTTCTCGGACTCCATAGCGTTCTGCATCGCCCCAGCCATTATTTCCTATAGGGTGCTGGTGGGGGGTCTGCCCAGCTCGAGGCTGATGGTGGATTTGGTGTTGGTGGTGTGTGCCCTGTATGTGGCGTGTGGCATCCTCAGGCTCTCGAGATTCAACGTGCTGTTCTCCTCCCGCTCCATGGGGTTTGTGGGGCTTCCGACCACAGCGGCCGGGCTCTTATTATCATCCCTCCTTTCGCTCGAGCTCGTAGTGCCCACCACCCGTCTTCTCTGGGCTCATGGTGTTATGATACCCGTGCTCTCCATTCTCATGATAAGCAGCCTTGTGTATCCAAAGCCCACGAGGGTATGGATGCTGGGTATGTTTGTCCCAGTTCCATTGGCTCTGGCCCTCTTCCTTTGGACATCAATTCAGCCCCTCACGCGTGCATGCGCCCTGCTGCTGCTTGGAATCTTGCTGGCATATGTGGCATCTCCAGTTTTGGTGAGGGTGCTTGGGACATCACCAGAGAGCCTTTAGAAAAAAGGCTAAATACAGTCCATCGAACAACACGGGGAGGAATCAAAATGCCAGATGCCAACAACAAAAAATCAAAGCTCGAGAGGATATCAAAGATGCTCGAGCTGGGTGGTACGATGCTCGCCCAGCACTGCGAGCGCTGTGGTGCTCCCCTGTTCAGGTACAAGGGGGAGGTGGTGTGTCCCGTGTGCTCTGCAGAGGATAACCAGAGCCGTGAGCAGCTCACAGCCCCACCAGCCCCAACGGAGTCTCGGTCGAGCCCTGCCCCCGAGGTGACTTACGAGCCCCCCCAGTCGTCCATGCCAGATGGCTCGGTCGTGGTGGCAGTGCACCAGAAGATGCTCGAGCTATCCGAAGCCCTGAGGGCAGAAAATGACCCCAGAAGAATCTCGGAGATACTCGATGCCATCAAGAAGGCCGCAGAGACGATAAGGGCGTTGAAAGGATAGGGTAGCAGGGTAGCAGGGTAGCAGGGTAGCAGGGTAGCAGGGTAGCACACCAAAACAGCTTTATTTTTGAGAATTATCCCCCAGACACCACGCCTATGAGCTTTAGCACTCCCGATGCAGGCTGGGCATCATGGGGCACCACCTTTCCATCTTTTATGAGCAGCACTGTCTCTGGATTTATGTTGAGGTGCTTTAGTACATCTTCATATGTGGAAAAATCGGCGGGGCAGAGCAAAAACTCTTCTGCCCCATACAGCACACGAAGCACATCTTTTTCTTCACTCATCCACGACACTCATCCACGATTTACTCCTAAAGCTCCTCGATGTCCGAGAGCACCTCTGCCTCCTCTGGGGAGTGCTCCAGAAAGTTCTCATCTATGAGTTTCTTTTCAAGCTCCATCTGCTTTTGCACGCCTTTACGCTCGAGGTCTCTTCTCTTGGACTTTGCCATCTCAGGTCCCCCATGCGTCAACTACCCAGCCGCTTAGAGCTGGACAAAACACTTCTATACTATGTATTCCCTCCCTCATCATAAACATTTTGATAGGGGTGGAGAGTGAAGGTGTATAACTTTGTGCTCGTGGGAACTACGATGTGCACTGCTGGTGAGTTCTCATTGAATGACCTTGCGGGCGGAGCTGGAAGACTCGACATAGCGTGCAGGTTTGTGAACTCGTGCTTCTTCCTCTCCCACTCGCTGAGAAGGAATGTCAGATGCTACCTGCACCTGCTGGGTGAGCCAGAGCCCCCTAAGACCGTGCTGTTCGAGGGAGCCAACCTGCGCTACCTAAATCCAGATGAGCGGAGTGCGGGCTCCCTCATCAAGAAGGCACTCTCGGTGGACGTGGGCGAGGGATGGGCCCGCTCTACCCCTGGCGTGTATGTGTCGGGGATGACGTTTGCACAGCTCATCGAGGCGCTGGGCTCGGATTTCATGGTGCTGCTGAGCGAGGACGGAGCAGACATTCGCACCTCTCGGCTCTCGGCCAGTGACGAGCTCACCTTCATCCTTGGTGACCACAGGGGGCTTCCAGCACCGTTGGAGCAGCACCTGCTGGAGAGAGGTGTGGACAAGCTCTCGGTCGGACCCCTGTCGCTTCATGCGGACCACTGTGTGGTGCTCGTGCTCAATGAGCTGGATAGGTTGGAGGCGGGATGGAGGTGATTGTTTGATTGGAAGGTTCATAAGGGCTAAAACGGTTCAGGATGCATGGTATAGGGGTCTCGAGCTGATATATCGTGGAGGACAAGTCATTACGGACGAGAGGGGAAGTCAAACGAGAGAGCTGCTGAACCTGATGATTGTGGTGGAGGACCTCGAGAGAGAGCGCATTCCAGCAGGGTTTGGATGGACAGAGGACAGGCTCAGGGAGTATGCTGAGCAGCTATTGGATGGCGATGCCCATGGGTTTGAGTACACCTATGGCCAGCGACTCAGGGCATGGGGAAGTGGCACCGACCAGATAGCATACGTGATAGGAAAGCTAACAGAGAGCCCCCAGACGAGACGGGCGTGTGCCATAACATGGGTGGCTGATGTGGACACAAAAAGGGAAGAGGTGCCCTGCATGATGGCGGTGGACTTCAAGCTCAGGGATGGGGCGTTGCACCTGACGGCACTCTTCAGGAGTCACGACTTTGCTGGTGCATACCCCGCCAACCTCTACGGGCTCACCGAGGTGCTAAGATACGTCGCAGGAAAACTGAGTGTGCGCATTGGAACAATCACCACCCTAAGTATTTCGGCTCATATATACGAGCACGACTGGGAGCGCGTGGAGAGGATACTCCAGCTTAACTAAGCTGGCACGTGAGTGGATTAATGGGGTGTGGCTAAGCCACACCCCTTAATGCGCTGTTTTGCCGGCTTTTGTAAAAAGCCAAGTGGACGACAGCCATTAGGAGACCCACGATTAGCTTTTTAACCCCACGACGTACAATTTATGGGAGGGTTAGGTGTGAACGTTAGCGAGCTCATCCTCGATGTGGAGCGCGTTGTGTTCACCTACGAGCACAAGACCTTGCTCGGCTACACAGATTTCTACATCACCGACAAAAAGAGCGTGCTGCTGAGGAGGGGGGCTGTCGGTGGGCTGAGCCTTGGGGTGGTATTTCATGACCAGCTGGCAGGCGTGCTCACGAGGCGGAGTGTGTACGGCGTGCTAAAAAAGCTCGGAAAAGCGCTCTTGGCATTGGGCATCCTTGTGCTTTTGATATGGATTGCCATAGATTACATCAAATCCTCACCCCTCATCTCCAGCTACATCGTGATAGTCAAGGACTTCACATATCTGAGGGATGGGGGGCTGGGACTGCTTGCGGCAGGTGCAGCACTGCTTTTCATGTATTGGGGCTATCGTCCAAGCAGGCTCGTGCTGATGGGAGGGGGCATGGCAATCGATGCGCCAAAGCTACCCGAGGAGAAGATGGAGGAGGTCGTAAGATTGCTGACGAGCTACAAAGAGTGGGATGAGGACAGGGGAGAGAGGGCACGCCGAGCTGGCAATCGGGACCCGTGAACGGTCCGGACCCGGCGGTGGTGGCGTGCTGAGGGGAGCTCACTTTACGGGTGGCGGGTGGCAGTTCACCTCCTCAAATCCCTCGTGTATGGCTTGAACTGCCTTCTGACCTTGCCGCATCGCCTGCACACGTGCGTCAGCTCCATCACGCTGGAAGAGGCGTCCCACTGCCTTCCCGTCTGCCTCCAGCTATGAAAGCCAAGCCTGCACAGTATTCCTATACTCAACTCACAAACCTCCATCTCAGCAGCACACCCTCATCCAGCCTCTCCACATCCAGCAGCTCGAGCCCTCTGATGTGCGCCTCATCGAACCCCTCACCATCCACGGACGTTGGTGCGTCTCTTCCCCCTATCACCACGTTGCCCACATAAGTATACAGCTCATCCACCAGACCCTGCGAAATAAGACCCCATGCCAGCGTGCCTCCTCCCTCGACCATGAGCCGTCGAACGCCTCTTTTCCACAGCTGGAAAAGCAGGTACTTCAGGTCAACCCTGTGCTCGCCAGCCACGACCACCTGTGCGCCTGCCCGCCGTAGAGCCTCTATTCTCTCTGGTGGAGCATTGCCCGATACCGCCACCACCCTCGTGCCCTCGCCTCTGTGAAGCACCTGTGCATCGAGTGGTATGCGGGCACTGCTGTCCACCACCACCCGAATGGGATGCTCCGAGCCCTTCTCTGCAAGCCTTCTTGCCCGCCTTTGCTCAGACTTCACCGTGAGGGAGGGGTCGTCTGCGAGCACGGTGCCTATGCCCACCATCACCGCATCCGCCCACGCCCTCAGCTCATCCACCCTCTCAAAGTCCGCTTCCCCAGATATCCTCAGCTGTCTTCGCTCTCTTGTTGCAATCTTGCCATCTGCACTCATGGCAAGGTTCAAAAAAACAAATGGGCGACGGCCGCTCATGGGAATCAGAGGGAGACGGGCTCTGCATGTTCAGCCTTTATGATGCCTATATACGAGATGTCCACCCCTATCATTTCCTTCAGGGCCTTCGCAAACGTGTCGAACAGCTCCCCCTCGGTCTCAAAGCCCACAAACGTGCCATCGATCTTGTATCCGCCGAGGTTGGGGGGTGCCGTAAAGGCCAGCAGCGCTGCCCTCTTGGTTCTCTCGAGGTTCTCCTTCGTCTTCTTTACACCGACCACCGCAAATGCAAACGTATCCTCAGCCACACACTGCAGAGAGCCCACGGGAGCCACATGGGGGTTGCCCTGCTCGTCCACCGTGGCAATCACCTTTGCAGCCTGCGGGTTGTTGAAATATTCTTTTGCCTCCTCTGGAACCACAACCATGGTATCACCGTGTATAAGTGAGAATGAAAGGATAAAGAGTTTGTGATGAATACAATCAGTGCTCCTTACGGAAAGGGGCTTCCAGCCCGCATCAGTTAAATAGTAAGGCGATGCTCTCTCATGAGATGCTCAAAGTGGGAATAGTGGGCTGCGGGTTCATAGGCACCACGCTCGCCCGAGCAATAGATGGGGGCGTGGTGGAGGCTGAGCTACTGGCTGTGTACGACCGCAACATAGAGAGGGCGAGGGGGCTCGCAGCCTCACTCTCGCATCCCCCCGACGTGATGGATGTAGAATCCATGGCCAAAAGCTGTGAGCTGGTGGTGGAGTGTGCCTCCCAACAGGCCGTAAAGGAGCTGGCGCACACGGTGCTCTCCAATGAATGCAGCTTAATGGTCATGAGTGTGGGGGCACTGCTCGACGAAAAGCTGAGAGATGAGCTCGAGAAGCTGGCGCGCGCCCATAGGGAGAAAATATACGTGCCCTCGGGTGCGCTCGCAGGGCTCGATGGGCTGAGAGCAGCGTGTGTGGGCAAAATTCACAGAATGGAGCTCACCACCACCAAACCACCAATGGCGCTTGTGGGGGCACCTCACCTCAGAGAGGCAAACATCGATGTGGAGCGCCTGAAGGTGCCCACGGTGGTGTTTGAGGGTACGGCCATCGATGCCGTGAGGGGCTTTCCAGCCAACATCAACGTGGCAGCCGCCATAAGCCTTGCAGGGATGGGAGCTGAAAAAACGCGGGTGAGGATTGTGGCAGACCCCAGTGCTCAGAGAAACACCCATACACTGCTGGTGGAGGGAGAGTTTGGAAGGCTCGAGTGCACGGTGCAGAACGTGCCCTCGCCAGAGAACCCAAAAACGAGCATGCTTGCCGCCCTGTCTGCGATATCCACCCTGAAGAGGATTGCTCAGCCCCTGCAGGTTGGCTAAAAGATGTGCTCCCATCCCCTTCTATCTATCGGGACGGAAGAGCCATCCGACTTCCTCAGCACGACCTCTCTCTGCTCCACAACTCTTCCAATCACGGTGGGCCTCGTGTGCTCCAGCATGTGCACCGCCCTCTCGGGAATTGTGAACAGCAGCTCAAAGTCGCCAGCACCATACAGCGCCATCTCGAGGACGTCCTCAGTGCACGCCCTCACACCCTCTGATATGGGAAGCATGTGCTCATAGATCTCAAAGCCCACGCCGCTCTGGGCTGACAGCTCGTGCAGGCTCATTGCGAGCCCGTCGCTGGTATCCATCATCGATGTGCACACCCTTGCTATCTCCATGCCCTCTCGCACTCTCGGAATGGGCATGAGAGCCCTCTCGATGAGCCCCTCCCTCTCGTGGGCCTTGAGGGGGTCGCTGAGGGGGTCGCCCCGCAGCTTTCCAGAGAGCAAGGCAAAGCCACATGCAGCATCCCCCAGCGTTCCCGTGATGGCAACGACGTCCCCCACATGGGCTCCCCTTCGCCTCGCACAGTATCGCTTGCTGACAATTCCCACCCCTGTGGTGCATACCGTCAGCTCATCGTGCCGGTCTGTATCACCACCGAGTACCCTCGTGCCCGCATGCGCTGCACAGCCCCGCATTCCCTCCGCCATCTGCCGCACATACGAGGGTGGTGTGCCCTCTGGTATCCCCAGCGCCACAAGCACTCCAAGGGGCTGTGCCCCCATGGCTGCAATGTCGCTCAGGCTCACAGCCACACTCATCCAGCCCCTCTGATATGGAGTCATCTGGAAGGGAAAGTCTGTGCGCTCGTGCACCATGTCGCACCCCACAACCACATAGTGCTCTTCCATGTCAAACAGCACACAGTCCTCCCTCTGAGAAAGGGAGAGCACCTCATAGAGCAGCTCGATAAGCTCGCCCTCCTTCACAAGAACACCCCCTCGAGTTCGAGCAGCGCCCTCTTGAGATTTGTACCTGCCGAAAAGCCACCAAGCCCTCCTGATGCCACCACCCTGTGGCAGGGCACAAACAGTAGATGGGCGTTGCTTGCGAGTGCTCTGCCCACCGCTCTCGCACATCTACAGCCCACACGACGTGCGAGCTGCCCATAGGTGATGGTCCTGCCCCATCCGATACACCTGAGCTCCGTGTACACCTTCCTCTGAAATGCCGTGCATGCGGAAAGGTCGACGGGCACATCATCAAGCTCCACCCTCCTGCCATCAAGATAACGCTCCAGCATGTCTCTCAGGGATACGAGAGATGGATGGCACACCTCCTGCATGGGCTCATGGCTGAACCTTGAGGACACCACGCTTCCATCCACTGCCACCACCTCGAGGCATCCCCACAAAAAGGGCATCCTGAGGCGTGCACACTCCCCCATAATCACCTCCTTCTTGCCATCAGGAAGGAAGCGAGAAGTGCGAGCATCACGAGAAGGACCGAGGGGGCTGGAACCTCGAGAGAGGTCTGTGGGAGCTTGGGCAGACCCACTGGAGCTGGTGGTGGGGTCTGGACATCCTGGCTCTCCACTGAGGTCTCGGTGCCCTCTGGCGTAGCCATGGGTGTCTCTGTGGGGCTTGGGTTTGGCTGGGGGGCGCTTGGGTTTGGCTGGGGGGCCTGGGGGGCCACACCTATCGAGGATGACTCTCTCCGTGTAGACGTGGGTGTTGACTCCACCTGAGGGATGCCGTTGACGGTGATGGTGGCAGACACGAGAGTGATGCTGGGGATGGGTGCTGGCGTGGGGTCTGCAAGTATCGTATTGTCCTCCACAAACGAAATCTCATATTCCCCTGACTTGGCGTCATCCCTCACCTTAAGAGCCATGGTGGCGAGGACGCCCCTTCCAGCAACGCCCGTGGAAGTGCCCACCCTCGTCTCCCCATATGTGGCATGGCCTTCGGTGTTGTTATAACTGTTGGCTACCACCTGTGTGGACTGCCCATCCGACTTCAAGAACTCCCCAGAGCTCTGGGAGAGAACCTCAAACACCGCCGGGTCAAACACGAGCTCATACTGGGCAGCATACACATCCCTCTGACTATCCACCGAGATCTCAACGGTGATGAGCTCGCCTGCATCCACACTCTCCTTGGAGGGCAGCACGGCAAGGGTCGCGGTCTGCTGGGCTAAAGCGCAGCCCAACGCGAGCACCACGAGCAACAAAGCTATGAGAACTCTTCTCGTCATCACACACTCCCCGCCCTTCTGTTCCAGTTCAGCCCCACGATTGCGGCATCCAGTATGTCCACCACATTGTCGTTGTTCAGGTCAGCCCCATCGTGATAGTTGGCAGTGCCATATGACGCCATCCAGTGCAGGCCCACCAGTGCCGCATCCAGTATGTTCGATACGCCATCGCCGTTGGCATCTCCTGCCATGTACACAATCACGGGAACCGTGGTAGAGTTCGGAAGGTCGGCATCGTCCAGCACAGTGAGCCTTGCCTCAAACGGCATGTACTGAGTGCCGTTCCACAGATACGAGGTGTAGGTGTGGTCCACCAACACGCCAGAGCCCGATGTGCCATCCCCAAAGTCCCACATATAGTGCACGATGGTGCCATCTGGGTCATGGGAGGGAGAGGCGTTGAAGTAGGATGGGGAGAGGGCGTTGTTGATTGTGTGGTTGAGTTGGACGATGGGCAGTGCCGGCTTTTTGTCGGTTATGTACACCTCATACTCCCTCGCAGTCTCGAATATCTGCTCCCCTGTGGAAAGGCCAATGACCACGCGAACACCTCCCTGAGGATGGTGAGGCGGTGTGCGCATCTGGAGCGTGGTGGCGCCCTGTGCATCGGTGTAGTTGTAGTCGAGGGTGCTCCATGCTGGGGGGTTCACAACGTACGAGTCGTGCCGTGGGTCTGTCTGAAAGGCTCCTGCACTCGCCCAGAGATACACAAGTGCGTCTGGGATGGGCGTGCCGTTTAGGTATGTCACCCTCACGCGTACGGGCACCGTGATGTTGGGGGGGTATGTGCTGGCGAGGTCTGTCATCAGCATGGGCATCACAGCCACCTCATCCTCGCGCGTGATGATGGTGCTTCCATGAAGCATGTTCCTTAGCGTGCTGGCATATGCAACGTACTCTCCGAATGCCCCCACGTCCACGCTCTCAGTGTGATATGTGCCGCCATCATCGATGTACTTCGAGAGCAAAACCTCCACCACCTGCCCAGTGGCTGGAGCCCTTCTCACCACATCGAGTACCGTCGGGACGGCGGATGTGAGCGCTCCTTCCTCATCCCACCACGTTGTGGTGGCGAGCAGTCTGCCAGACTCATAGTGCACATGGGGTACGGCATGCCTCTGGGAGAGGGGCACCTGCACAGTGCCATAGGCATGGGTGGCGAGCATACCCCCCTTCTCATCTGCCCTGTCCGATATCACCACCACGCCCACGCTCCATGGGCTCAAGCCCACGTAGTCTGTCAGCTCGATTGGTGTGGTGTTGGCTATATCAGTCAGTATGGGGGCATCGAACACCGCACTCGCCCTCCCCTCCCCATCGGTGAGAACATCCCTTGCCTCCCCGGTGCTGAGCACCAGATGGAGAGTCTCTCCAGCAAGGGGAGTCTTCTTCATTTGTGTGCTCTCGTTGAGGTAGTACATGCTCACGTTCACCCTCAGATGGGGCTCAGCATTCCACGCACTTCCGTTGTAGCGGGCATACCACTCAATGGTGGACTCTATTATGGGAAGGGTGGGCGATGTAATCAGGCGGTCGTAGAGGTGGGGGTCCCTCACCAGTATCCCAGCACCCCTCTCCAGTCCGCCATCGCTGACCACCACGAGCCCAAAATATGCACCGATGGGGGGTGTGATGTTGAGTATCCCCACGCCATGGGAGTTGGTGGAGAGTGTTGTGTGCTCAGAGGGGTGCTTGAGGTTGGATGCCCGCTCCCTCAGAACAGCATGAAGGTGGGCATCCGAGAGCCAATCGACGCCTGTGCCCTCCAAATACAGCCGAGATACACCACTTTGGAGATAGGGCACCTCGGCAGACAGCTCCTTCACCTCGGACTCGGTGAGCCAGTACACATCCACGCTAACGTTTCTGGAGAGCGGAGCCCCATCATACAGCCCTCCAGTGAGCACGAGAAATGTGGTGTTGGAAAGCGGTGAGGCAGGAGCAAAGGAGGGCTGGACACTCAGCGTTCTCATGTCATCTGCCACCACAGCCACTCCAGCCCACACGCAGTAATCGTGGTGCTCCACAGTTCCATTGAGCAGGTATATACCAAATGAAGCGTTCTCGTCCAACGATGTGGTGCTGAGGTCGAGCGAGTAGCTCACCGTGCCCCTCACCGGGGTGAGGTTGACCTGCATATATGTGTAGTTCACCTCTGGCGTGCCAAACACCAGCGTCACGGGGTCATCATATGGGGTAAAGTCTGGCCTCACGAGGGTGTAGCTCACGTTGAGGATGCCATCCTTGTTCACCAGATAGGTGGGGGTGAGTGTGGGGACAAAGGGCATCTGGGGCGAGGGAAGGGAGGGATACCACACGAAAGTGTCCTCCACCAAGATGTCCCCCGTGGATATGCGAAGCAGCCCATCCCCCCTCGTGCTCGTGGAGAGCCACTCAAAGCTCGCCCGCGCATACCCCGTGGCGTTGGTGGTGGTGTTAACACTGCCCATCGGCGTGTCGTACCCATGGGTGCTGGTGTTCCAGCCATACAGCTCAAAACGCACGCTCTCGTTGGGGGCTGGCTGCCTTCCAGCGGTGTCCCACACCACGGCAAACCCATCCGCCCTCAGGTGGTAGGGGTAGGCACCATATCCCACATCTGGAGCCACGTCCACATCGCCTCCACAGGAGGTTTCCACAACGAACCGCAGGGGAGAGGAGACGTTGGTGATGCCAAGCTGCACCCTCGATGGTCGTATCCATAGGGTGTCCTCCTCCACAGCCCATGGCACAGCCGAAGACAGGGTGGTGTTATTCGCATCGAGCAGCACACTCGATGTGGAGTTCAGCACCACCCATGCGTCCACCCCAATACCATGCATCGAAAAGCCCGTGGAGCTGCTGGCATCGGTGTCCACGTATATCCTGTACTCGCACACAGAGGGGTCCGGTATGTCCTTGGTGAGGATGAAGAAGTCCGCAGAGGGGGTCGAGGGGATGATGTCCAGCCCAGCGGCGAGCACGTCTCCAGCCCCACCATCCCCTGCTGAATCGAGCACTGGAGGCTGAATGACAATATCGTCGGTGAGAGCTCCGCCAAAGAGCTGTAGCTGTGCGCTCGTGAAGTTGACGGCGGGCGCGAGGGGAGCCACGGCATTCACTGCTCTCCACGCATCCACCCTGCCCCATCCATAGGTGTTGTCCTTGCCCTCAACGCCAAGGTCCACGGCACTTGTGGCAAGGATGTCCTTTATCTGCTGGGGGGAGAGGGTGCCGTTCGCATCGAGCATCAGCGCCACGATGCCGCTCACAAACGGAGTCGCCATCGATGTGCCGCTCATTCTAACATACCCTCCATCCTTGTCCAGCGACAGAATGTCCACACCCGGAGCACACACATCGGGCTTGATGTATGGGGAGGTGAAGTTCACAGGACCCCTGCTGCTAAATGGAGCGATGTAGTCCTTGCTGGCATGGGTGGCACCCACCGTTATCGCATAGCGAGAGGTGCCTGGAGCAGATATAGTCCTCAATCCCCCCTCTCCAGCATTGCCAGCCGCCACCACCACGGCCACTCCGTGCTCCGTGGCGTTCTTTACGGCCATGTCCACGAGGGAGGTGCCATCGCTCTCGTAGTAGCCCACGAGTTCGTAGGTGTAGGGTGCACCGCTGACAGTGGAGTTTATAGCCAGCTTCCACTCGCCAGCGGGAAGGGGGCTGTCCGCCATGTACTTGATTACTCGCGCTGTGGGATGGTCCACCCAGTCCACTGGATATGCGCTCACCTCCGAGCCGTTGGGCGCTATGAGAGATATGGTGGTGCCGTTGTACGCATCGGTGGCGCTGCACACATCGGTGTCGTAGAACTGGCACTTGGCCACGATGAAGGCGAGCTTGAACGCGTCCTCGTACTTTGTGGCGCTGAACGAGTGGGAGTGGTAGCTCGTTCCCACATCAGTGGTACCACTACCCGTGTATTGCTCCCACGTGTTGGTGCCCCCACTGTACGAGATGATGTCCGCACCATGCTCAACAGACCACTGAAAGGCAGCTATCACACTGGATACATTTCCCGAACCATCTGCACCAAACACCTTTGCACCAAACAGCGTGGCGTTGGGGGCAACCCCTGTGATGGTGCCGCTCGTGCCGTTTCCCGCAACGATACCAGCCACGTGCGTGCCAGTCCATAGTCATCATAGAAGTCGGATTGACCGTTCACAAAGTCCTTCCACAGGGCGAGCCTGTCAGCAACATCTGGGTGCCTGGCGATGCCCGTGTCCACGATGGACACGTTGACGCCTCTGCCCGTGTAGCCATTGAGCCACACTGGAGTGGCGTTCACTGCAAGCACGCCCTCCGATACACTCTGTTCCTCTGGGGTGCTCTTCTGAACACCCATCACGATATCGTTCAGATACACGGGATAGTCTGGCACTATCCTGAGCACCGAGGGGTCACGTGCCATGCGCTCTATGGCATCCCTCGTGGCATTCATGGCAACACCATTTATGAGCCACAGCTCCCGCACATCCCTTATCCCCTCACGCTGCTGTTGAAGCATATGTGCCATGGGTGTGAGCACAGGTGTCGTCTCCCCACGCTCAAACAGCACGATGACCCGTGCACTCTCCGAGGTGGAGTACTGCTCCAGCACGGCCTGTGAAATCTTGCCATCTGCACCAGATGCGCCAGCACCACTGAGCGCAAAAACAGCGACCATTAGCACGAGAGCGCCAACCACCCTCACCCACTGCATGCCAACCCTCCAGCCACGTGGTACCCTCCAGCACTAACTCTCTGCATATCCCATATATAAATGGCGTCATGTTTTTAAGCACGGGTGAGTATGTGAGAGCATGGTGAGGTTTCTTGTTGCCTATGACGGCTCTGACGAGGCAAAGCTCGCACTGAAGAGGGCAATTGAGGATGCAAAGCTGAGAGATGCGGACATAATAATCCTTGAGGTCATAGAGGTGGAGCCAGGACGATACAAGATGTATGGCGACCCGATACACGAGGCCGAGAAGGAGGCAAAAAAAGCGCTAAAGGCGCTGCAAAAGCTCAGAGAGCAGCTCGAGGAGCCACGGCTCCACATAGATGTGAGAACCCGGATAGGACATCCCGTTGCCGAGATTGTGGAGGAGGCCGAGGAGAGCGGGGTGGACACGATATACATGGGAAGCAAGGGGCTATCGGGCGTGGCAAAGATGCTGTTGGGCAGCGTGGCAGAGGGTGTGATGAGGCACGCTCCCTGTAACGTTCTTGTTATAAGACAAGAGAAGGAAGAATGAGTGTATTCTTGGGTATTGAGCACGGAACCGGGGCAATACGCCTTGCCACCTTAGATGGCAGAACGCTTGCCCTTCCAAGAAAAGAGGCTGCCCTCATGTCCTGCGAAGATGTGATGGACAGGATACAGCAGGGGCTCGGCATCGGGGCAGAGGACGTGGATATGGCAGCCATCACATACTCCATGGGCGATGCAATAACTCGCATCACGCCCATCGAGAGGGTGCCCAACAGGGGTATCGTGCGAGGTGATGGGGCTGGGGTGCACATCGGAGGGGGAACGAGGGTGTTCGATGCCATAAGGGCATCTGGAATGCGGGCGGTTGTTGTATGTGGATTTCACAGGGGAAACTGTCCAGATGCCCGCATGAACGTGTTCTCCCACGGGGCAAGCCCAGAAAAGATAGGAATAGCATATCACGTGTACCAGATGGGATACGAGAGCTTCGTGGTTTCTGATGTGAGCTCCAACACGGTGAGCCTCGCCGTTGCCGATGGTCGGCTCGTGGGTGCAATAGATGCGTGCATATTTGCCCCCGGAGCCGTGCATGGTCCCCTCGACCTCGATGCAATCCGTAAGGTCGATGATGGCACCATGAGCGCCAACGAGGCATTCTCGAAGGGGGGAGTGCTAAAGCTTCACAAGGGCTACACATCCATAGAGGAGCTGCTCGAACGCGACAGAGAAGCGGGCAGGCGGGCGCTGGATACGATAGCCCTGTTTGCAGCCATGGAGATGGCGGCGTGCGAGGTGCTCGTCAGAGACTACACCGATGGGAGTGTGAAGATGGTGCTCACGGGCTCCATCGGAGCGCTTGCCGAGGTGGCACACAGGGTGCGCCGCCATCTTGGACGAGATGTGCACACCACCAATGGCTGGAGTGCGGCATTGGGATGTGCACAGATTGCAAGGGCGGTGGCAGGCGGATGCCAGCACATACTGGGTATCGAGGTGGAGCCCTTTTAGTGACTGAGGTGACGACAGGGGAAAGGCCCATAGTTGCCTTGGAGTCCGAGTTGGGATTTTTGGAGCCGTTAGGTGCCATCCATCCACACCACATCAGGGGCGCCGAGATTGGGCAGACTTGTGGGCTGCACACACCTCGAGGAAGTTTCTGAGCACCAGCTCCCCCTTTTCGGTGTGCGAGACCTCGGGGTGCCACTGCACACCATAGAGGGGCTTTGTGGTATGTCGCATTGCCTCTATCTCACATATGCTCGAGCGGGCGAGCCTCTCGAAGGATGGTGGAAGCTCAAACACCTCGTCCATGTGGGATGTCCACACCCTGATGCGAGGCGCCGTGCCCCTCAGTATGTCATCCTCTGCCAGCACCTCTACCTCCACACTGGCATACCCTCCCTGCCTTCCCCTCCCGACCTTTCCGCCATGGGCCAGCGCCATGAGCTGGTGCCCGAGACATATGCCCAGCATGGGGACGTCCATCTGCTGAATGTACTGGATGCAGTTTCCGCTCTTCTCGATGTCTGGGCCCCCTCCGATTATGAGGGCGTCGGGTTCCAGAGAGCGCATCTCGTGCAGGGAGAGTGTATTCTCCACGAGCTCTGGCTCTATGAACACCTCCCCGAGCACCTCGATGTCCCGAAGGGCTCGGTGGATGAGGTGGTTGAACTGTCCCAGATTACTCACCACTATGACGTGCAGTTCGCTCATACTATCGTATCAGGTCCTTGATGATGCGTCCATATGCAGGTCTTGCTATGAGCACGCCCACGAGCACTCCGATGATTGTTGTGAGGGCAAAGCCCTTGAGGGCTCCAAAGGCAATCAGGAACAGCGAGGACATGGCGATTATGGTGGTGGCTGCAGCCATGAAGATGATGCTAAACGCCTTTCCAAGCCTTGTTAGGTACACCTTAGTGGAGGGCATCCTGCCCTCATAGAGCACCTCATCGGTGATTATTACGAGATGGTCGACCCCAGTGCCTATGGCAACGATGATGCCCCCTATGGCAGCAAGGTCGAGCTGGCGGTTGATGAGGGCGGTAAACCCGAGGATCATGATGAGCTCACTCAGCGACGTGCCCAGCATGGGAAGCAGGATTTTCTTCTGCCTGTACCTGAAATACACCGCAGCACTCACCGCCAAGAGTGCCAAAAGCCCTGCAATGACTGCCTGTATCCTGAACTGCTCCCCCAGCGAGGCCGGTACCTGCCCTGCGCCAAGCACCGAGACCTTGACGGGCAGAGCCCCAACCCTGAGATGAATCTGTAGCTCCCTCGCAGCCTCCTCTCCACCAGCCCCTGTGGTGGCCGTGAGGCTTCTCACCGCCTCGAGCCTCAGCGTCTCCACCAGCCCAGGGCTCAGCGTGCCGTTGAACACCTCCCTATCATCGAGGAACATCACGAGGGGATGTGCCTCGGGGTCGTCCAGTATCCCATACTCTATCGCGATGTTCCTGAGCCTGTCGGCGGCATCCCTGTCTATTCTGAAGTCCACTCCCCATCCCATCTGGGGGTCATCCCTCACCTGCCCCACGGACTCGATGTCAGAGCCATCCAGCACAAACACATACCTGTCATCATCGAGAAGGAACTTCACCTCGAACTTACCTGGGGTGGTGGCAATCCTCTCGGCACGTGTCAGGTTCTCCTCCCCAGCCATGTCCACGAGGATGTACTGTGTACCCACTGTCCGAATCGTGATGTCCTTTAAGCCGAGCCCATTGAGCTTCTCGTCGAGCACCCTCTTGGTGAGCTCTATCGTGGGCTTGGTGACGCCCACCCTGTACACGTAGTTCCCATTCACGGTGGCTATCCTCGCTCCCGCTGGCGCAAGCAATGCATTGAGCTCCTCTAAGGTATACAGCTTTCTTATCTCATACCGTATCTCATCGCCCTCCTTGAAGGGCACCACCTCGGACTTCGTGGTCTGGGTCAGATAGGCAGCTATCACCGTTGGTGCATCGGCATTCACCGTGATGATGCGAGAGGTACCTGAGCCACTGACAGTGGCATCCAGACCATATGCCCTGAGCTCGCTCTCAATCTGTGAGGGGGGAAGAGAGCTGATGGCGCGCAGCACCACGGTCGCGTCTGCTGAGTTCACGATGGTGGGCTCTGAGGAGGTGATGTTGCTCACTATGTAGCTCACCATCTGGTCCCGACTGGCATCTATACCCACCACCACACCCTCCACCTGAAGCTGCAGCGTCGAGCCACCCGCGAGGTCGAGTCCGTATTTGAGGTTGGTGGCAAGCCTGCCATCATCGCCCACATGAGGGTGGATGGCAAAGAGAGATATCAGCAGCGCAGCTATGAGCAGCAGCACCCGCATGTCCCTCAAGGGGTGGTCTCGTCTCATCTTCTTCCCCTCCTCTGTACATACCACTTCAGGATGGCGGCGTTGAGCATCCACGTGTTCATGATGTCTGCGAGCAGCCCAAAGGCGAGCACCACGGCTATATCAGCGAGTATGTCTATGCGAGAAAAAGTGGAGGCGAATACGTAAGAATATGAGGACACAATGAACAGCACGAGCACGGCACACAGCGAGGTGATGGTCATGGTCAGCCCAGTGCCCATCGCCTTTACAATCTTCTCTGAGAGCTCCCCCTTCCTCTTGAGCACCCTCTCGGTGAGCAGGATGTCGCTGTCCACCGAGTATCCTATGAGCATTAGCAGCGCAGCGACAGTGGCGAGAGAGAGCTTGATGCCCGCCACATCCATCAGGGCTGCTGCTATCACTATATCCGAGAACGCCGAGAGCACCACTGCAAGGGAGGGGACGAAGGTGCGAAAGAACAGAAATACGAGCACAGCCATCCCCAAGAAGGCAACGAGCACGCCCTTTACTGCCTGAAGCTGCAGCTCCCTTCCATACACGGGAGATGTGAAGCTTATACTCACATCACTGTATTTGGCAGAGATGTCCGCCCTCAGCTTCTCGGTGGTCTCCCTATCGAGAGGTGGAAACTCCATGAGCTTTCGCTCCCCGAACGCGCGGGCATCAACCGGACCATACTCAGAGAACTCTGCCATCAGCTCCGCAGGCGTTTGCTCGCTCACAAAGGATATCACCGTGCCCCCCACGAACTCATAGCCCAGTGTTATGGGTGAGCCCGTGATGAGTGTGTTTGCCCCGAGTACTGCAAGGGCCATGAGCAGAACTGCCAAGGGGATTGCCAGCATCTTTCTCGTTCCAAGCCGCTCAAAATGGTACCTCAGCAGGCCATCGATGTGCATATGCTCGCCTTCCGCCGCAAGATATGGCTCATACCTTTAAAAGATTTCTACCCATGGGCAAAGCTCTTGTAGCACTCCCGCAAAAGGGTGAGCGTTTGAGAACAGTGGCGTGTGATATCTCTGGAAGGCATGTGCACGAAGGTAGATACCTGATGGTGTGTGCCGCAGTGGTGTGTGAGCACACGCCCACCCATGTGGTAAGGGTGCTGGAGATTGGGCTGTCCCTGTCCACTATGCAGCCCCAGATGAGCAGTGTGTGTGAGCTCATACGCGATGCCCTGAGCACACTGTCCCCCTCATTCAGAGAGGATGTGGTGCTGCTGGAGAGGGGGGAGCTCTTCAATGTGGAGCAATGGAGGGCAAGCTCCCTGCTCGAAAGAGATGTGAGGTACATCGAGTCGATAGGGGAAAGGCGGGCGCTGGAGATTGCCCATCACTGCGCTCTGGCAACGAGGGAGCTTTTATTAAGGATGGCCTCGCACTAATGAGTGGTGAGTCCACAAAAGGGTAAAAGGGTAGTCTTGGTGCTTCGAAGCGAGCCCAGCCCGCAGGAAAGGCAGAAGGAGGACTACAGGCTCAAGGAACTGAAGCTACTCGCCACATCTGCTGGATATACTGTGGCTAGAACGTTCACCCAAGTGAGACACTGGGACAGAAGATACCAGATTGGTTATGGGAAGGTGCGCGACATAGCCGAGTATATAGCAGATGAGCACGTGGACAAGGTGATATTCTACAACAGGCTTTCCACACTGCAGCTGTTCAACCTCTCAAAGCTGCTGGGTACCGACACGATGGACAGGTTCCACCTAATCCTCGAGATATTTGCCAAGAGGGCGAAGACGAGGGTGGCAAAGCTGCAGGTGGAGCTCGCCTCGTTGAGCTATGAGCTTCCAAAGGCAAGGGAGAAGGTTGCCCTCTCCAAGAGAAGGGAGCATCCGGGATTCATGGGCTTTGGAAACTACGAGGACTCGTATGAGCAGGACATCCGAAGGAGGATGGCAAAGCTCAGGGAAGAGCTTGCAAGGTATGCTGCCAAACAGCACGAGAGGCGCACGCGGGACACCCGAAAGGGGCTACTGCGGGTGGCATTGTGCGGATATACCAATGCCGGCAAGAGCACGCTGCTGAACGCTCTGGCAGGAGGGGAATATGCAGTGGCAGCCAACCAGCTGTTCACCACCCTGTCCCCCACCACGAGGAAAGTGAAGGTGGGCAGAAGAAAGGTGCTCATCACAGACACCGTGGGGTTCATCGAAGACCTGCCCCACTTCATGATAGAGGCGTTTCGCTCCACCTTCTCTGAGATATACGAGGCTGACCTCGTGCTGCTGGTGGTGGATGCGAGCGAGGATGCTTCCTCGATACGCAGAAAGCTCGCCACTTCCCACGCCACCCTGTTCGAGGACATTGCCGACGCCCCCATCATCACGGTGTTCAACAAGATGGACAGGGTGGAGGAATTCGACCCCCATGCATTCAGGGAGCTTGCCCCAAACCCAGTGATGGTCTCGGCAAAGGAGGGTGCTGGGCTCGATGAGCTGAGAGAGGCAATCGACCGCATGCTTCCCCGCTGGCGGGAGCACATGGTGGAGCTGCCCATGTGTCCCTCCTCGATGTCTCGGCTCTCCATGCTCTATGAGCGCGGGGTGGTGGAGGAGGCAAGGTTCGATGATAGTATAAAGATAAGGTTCAGGGCATGCGATGAGGTTGCCTCAAAGATACGGAAGGTAGGGCATGGATAGAGTACTCTTTGGCACGGCTGGCATTCCCCTGAGGGTAAAAAAGCGGGACACTGAGCTGGGCATAGCCGAGGTGGCACACCTCGGGCTGGATGCGTTGGAGATGGAGTTCGTGCGTGGGGTGAAGATGGGGGAGCATAAGGCAGAGGCGGTGAGGAGGGCAGCAGAGCGACACGGAGTGGTGCTCACAGCCCACGCACCCTACTACATCAACCTGAACTCCAAGGAGGATGACAAGCAGAGGGCAAGCATCGAGCGCATCGTTGCCACCGCCCGCATCGCCCACCTGTGTGGGGGCTACAGCATAGTGTTTCACCCAGCCTACTACCACGGTGACCCCCCAGAGGTGGTGTACGATGTGGTAAAACGGTGCATCATCGAGGTGCTGGAGGAGCTTGGAGCGGAAAGGGGAGAGGTGTGGATAAGGCCCGAGACGATGGGAAGGCCCACACAGTTTGGCACGCTGGACGAGGTGCTCTCGCTCTCCGCAGAGCTGGATGGCGTGCTTCCATGCATAGACTTCTCCCACATGCATGCACGGGAGGGCAAAATGAACACCTATGAGGAGTTTGCCCATGTGCTCGAGCAGGTGGAGCAGGTGCTGGGAGCCGAGGCGCTAAAGGAGATGCACTGCCATGTGCAGGGCATAGAGTACACCAACAAAGGTGAGAAGAATCACCTGAACCTGCGGGAATCGGACTTCGACTATCGTGCGCTGCTCTCGGCATTCATCGACTATGACATCGCTGGAGTGGTGATATGTGAGAGCCCAAACATCGAAGAGGATGCCCTGTTGCTCAAGCATACCTACGAGGAACTAAAGGCCTAAGGCCTTTCCTCGAGCAATTGCTCAAGAGCATCGAGCTCGAGGGGTGCTGGAACCACCCGCTGGGTATTGTGCTCTATGCGCTGCGCCAGCGCCATGTATGTGCGGGCAAGCTGGGAATGGGGTGCAAACTCCACCACGGTCTTTCTTGCCCTCTCAGCCCGCTGCACAATCGCATCCCTCGGAACCACCCCCACCACCCTTGAGCCCATCGTCGAGGCAAACCTCTCCACGATGTCCAGCTCATGTTCAATTCCCCTCAGGTTGGCTATGATGCCTGCGAGCCTTGCCGAGCTTGTCCGCTCGAACCTCCTGATGCCCTTGCATATGTTGTTTGCCGCGTAAAGAGCCATGGGCTCTCCAGATGTGACGATATATATCTCCTGTGCATAGCCCTCCCTTATGGGCATGGCAAAGCCCCCGCACACCACATCCCCCAGCACATCGTAAAGGCAGTAGTCCAAGCCCTCCTCATACACACCCAGCCTCTCCAGCACCTCAAAGGTGGCGATGATGCCCCTTCCAGCACAGCCCACGCCGGGCTCCGGGCCTCCAGCCTCCACGCACAGCACGCCGCCAAACCCCTCGTGCACCACATCCTCCCTTCGTATGCCCGAGGGTCCATGCTCGCGCAGGAGGTCGAGCACGGTGTGTCGGCACGTATGACCCAAAAGCAGCCTCGTGGAGTCGTGCTTGGGGTCGCAACCCACCTGCATCACCCGCCTTCCCATGAGGGCAAGGGCTGCCGAGATGTTGGCACACGTGAGTGATTTTCCTATCCCTCCCTTCCCATATATGGCAATCTGCCGCATCGCTTCATACCACGCAGTAATGGCTTATGTGGGTTGTGGTGGAAGGTGAGAACAACACAGCAGGCCATATAAACACAGCAGGCTATATATAATCACGGCTCCAACTTACCCCAAAGGTGGAATAGTCTATGGGTGGTGCCAGCTCAATTAGTAAGAGGGCAGAGTTCTGCAAAGCCCGCTGTCCCATATGCACAAGGGCAAGAAAGGGCAACAGGGTGGCAAGATTGTTCGTAAAGCACATTGACCGTAAGGTGTGCCCCGCATGCAGGGCATACGAGCGGGTGTATCAGAAAAGGGCATACGAATGAGCAGACCATTGTGTAATAGCAGCTATGCCACAATCGTGGAGGCATCCTCAATCCCAAAAACTCCGATAGCTATATAAGCCACATACACAATCGTATCCCAGCCTTCGCCCAATAGCAGAGAGGATAGAGACCATGGCAAGGATGTATGCAAAGAGAAAGGGAAAGTCACGCTCTAAACCCCCCCACAGGACAGAACCCCCCGAGTGGGTTATGTACTCCGCCGAGGAGGTGGAAAAGCTCGTGCTCCAGCTGTGGGCCGATGGCATGTCCACGAGCAAGATTGGCATAGTCCTCAGGGACCAGTACGGCGTGCCAGACGTATCGCTGGTGTGCGGAAAAAAGATTATGAGAATCATCGAGGAGGCTGGGCTCGCCCCTTCCATCCCAGAGGACCTAAGAAATCTCATAGAGAAGGCTGTGAGGCTCAGAAAGCACCTCGAACTCAACAAAAAGGACCTCCACAACAGACGCTCGCTCCAGCTCTGCGAGTCCAAAATTCGCAGGCTTGCACGCTATTACAAGCGTGAGGGCAAGCTTCCCAAGGACTGGACATACAGCCCAGAGACCGCCGAGATCCTCATAACCAGATGAGCATTGAACACCAGATGAGCATTGAACAGCTCGATGAGCTGGCAGGGCGCGCAGCAAAGCGCATCCTCGATAGTAGTGATGTGAGGCTGGTCTCCCACAACGACGCCGATGGTATCGCCTCGGCCGGTATCATCGCCCATGTGCTGCTGAGAGCTGGCATACCATTCGTGTGCTCCATAGTGCCAAGACTCAACGAGGCAGCCGTTGAACGTATCAGCTCACAGAGCTGTGAGCTTACCGTGCTGTGCGACATGGGAAGTGGACAGCCAGAGCTCGTGGAGCGGCTGGGCGAAGCCGTGGTGCTCGACCATCACTACCCAAGAGGAGATGGCAGTGCGCTGGAGGACAGTGCACTGGAGGTAAATCCCCATCATGTGGGAATAGAGGGGAGCTTTGAGCTGTGCGCCGCTGGAGTGTGCTACCTCGTGGCAAGACGGGCATCCCAGATGGGTGGCTGGAAACACGAGGACCTCGTGGGGCTCGCACTTGCGGGCATCGTGGGGGATAAGCAGCGCATCCAAGGACCAAATCTCGCAATCGTGGAGGAGGGCATAAAAAGCGGGTATCTTGTACCCTCGAGAGGTCTAAAGGTGCCAGACTACCCGGTAGAAGAGCTTTTCATGAGGTGCTATGAACCCTACCTCGACATCACCGGGGATGAGGAGGCCTGCCACAACTTTGCTGCGGGACTCGGGCTCGAGGGAAAGAGGGTGGACGAGCTGAGCGAAGAAGAGGGCAGAAGGCTCGCAGACGCGGTTGCTCTGAAGCTTCTGAAGGGTGCCCATCCCACCATCGTGGAGGTGCTGGTGGGAGAGTTCTACAGGGCACCCGCAGAGCTCGTGCCAAACACAATAGAGCTTGCCGACCTCATCGGTGCGTGTGGCAAGCTGGACAGAGCAGGGCTCGGAGTTGCTCTGTGCCTGAGGGACAGAAGTGTGCTGGAAGAGGCAAGAGGGGTGCTCGCAGCCCACCAGGAGAGGGTGCTCGAGGAGATAAAGAGGGTGGAGGGGGCGATGAGAGAGATGAAGTGGCTCAGGTGGGCAGCCGCAGAGAACCTCGTGGCCACGGGGGTGGTGTCCAGCACGCTGCTTCGGTACAGATACCCTCCAGACAAACCCCTCGTGCTGCTCAACCTGCGGGACTCCGAGGTCAGGGTGTCTGCAAGGGGCACCAGAGCGATGGTGCACGCCGGGCTTGACCTATCATCGGCCCTCTCAGAGGCTGCCGAGTCTGTGGGTGGCAAGGGAGGAGGGCATGCGGTGGCGGCAGGTGCCGAGATTCCAAAGGGCACCGAGCAGCGTTTTATAGAGAGAGTGCACACCATAGTGCAGCAACAGCTCGAGGGAAAAACGGCATGAAGCCCATAATAATCGTGAACTTCAAGACATACCTCGAGGCCACGGGCGAGCGTGCCCTGAAGCTTGCGGAGGTGTGTGCCAGGGTGAGTGAGGAGAGCGGGCTCTCAATCGTCGCTGCTCCCCAGAGTGCAGACCTACACAGAGTGGCCCAGCTCACGAGGGCGTATGCACAGCACATGGACCCCATCACACCGGGAAGCCACACTGGATGGATGCTCCCCCATGCACTCAAGCAGGCAGGGGCCACTGGCACCCTAATCAACCACTCCGAGCGGAGGCTCACGCTTGCAGATATCGACGCCTGTGTGCACATGGCGAGGGAGCTCGAGCTTACGAGCGTGGTGTGCACCAACAACATCGCCACCACGAGGGCAGCGGCAGCACTCGAGCCCGACTACGTGGCCGTGGAGCCCCCAGAGCTCATAGGCACGGGTATAGCGGTATCCCGGGCTGACCCAGAGGTGATATCTGGCTCGGTGGATGCCGTGAGGAGGGTGAACCCGAAAGTGAGAGTGCTGTGTGGTGCGGGCATAAGCAACGCAGATGACCTCGTGGCTGCCATCGAGCTTGGTGCCCACGGCGTGCTGCTCGCAAGCGGCATCGTGAAGGCACCAGACCAGGAAGAGGCTTTGAGGGCACTTGTGAGCAAGGTGTGAGGTGTGGGGTGTGAGGTGTGAGGTGTGATTACAGCAACCCCTGCTCCTCAAGCCACGCCACACCCTCTGCAAAGCCCTCGCCATACGGCGAGCGCGCCACATAGGTCGCCCTCTTTTTGACCTCTGGAGGGGAGTTCGCCACCGCCACCGAGACGCCCGCCCCCTCCAGCATGGAAAGGTCGCTGACCGAGTCCCCAAATGCCGCCACGTGCTCCATGCCCATATCCCAGTCAAGCAGCTCGAGCAGCCTGCGGACGCCCTCACCCTTGCTCATGGAGGCGGCCTTGATGTGGATGGCAAACCCAGTATCTATCACCTCAAGCTCTGGATAGTGGGAGCGCACAATCTCGTTTGCCTCTTTGGCATCGAACGTTCTCGCCACCACCACCTCGCTCTTTCTGTACTCAAAGTCCAGGAGCCTCATATCATAGTGATCCCTGAGCAACTCATAACCCCTGAGGCACACCCGCTTTTCCACGAGCACGTGGGGCTCTGTGTCCAGCGCGGTGGAGAGCACTGCCCCATTCTCGCTAACCGTGGCCCCACACGTGCCAATCAGCAGCGCCGCCGCCCTCGTGAAGCACAGCGCATTTCCAGTAGCCAAAATCACGGGAACGTCGAGTCGCTCCACCACCTCCAGCACCGCTGGGGAAACCCTTCGCCGCTCGTCCGTGAGAGTGCCATCGATGTCGGCTGCTATGGCTCGTATGTGGACCATCGCCCAGCTCGTGCCCCCCTAATCGCTGATGCCGTGGGTGCCCACCCTGAACGTGGCTTCGCCCTCTGGAAGACTGGGGGAGTCTATCAAGCGGGCGATGCGGTGATTGTCCTTGCTCTTCCTGAGATATATCCTAAACGTTGCGGTATGGGCGAGCACGTGCCCCCCCACCGGCTTGTTGGGGTCTCCATAGAACACCTCTGGCCTGGACATCATCTGGTTGGTCACCACAATGACTGCATCGTGAAGGTCTGCAAAGCGAAGAAGGTCGTGAAGGTGGCGGTTGAGCTTCTGCTGTCTGTCTGCCAGCGTGCCCCTGCCCACATACTCGGCTCTAAAGTGGGCCGTGAGGGAATCCACCACCAGCAGCCTTACGGGCATCTCACTCTCCTTTAAGCTCTCCGCGAGCCTCATCGCGCTGTCCACCAGCAGAATCTGGTGGTTCGAGTTGTACGCCCTCGCCACATGGATGTGCCTGAGATACTGCCTTGGGTCCAACTCGAGCTCTGAATAGCTTTCAGCATACCTTTCTTTAAGCCCCTCCACCATCTGGGTGATGCGCTCTGGCCTGAAGGTGTTCTCCGTGTCTATGATGACCACTGAGCCCTCCAGCCCTCCAAGCTCCTTTGGAAGCTGCGCATTCACTGCGAGCTGGTGGGCGAGCTGCGTCTTTCCAGAGCCGAACTCCCCATGAAACTCCGTAATCGCCTGCGTCTCCACGCCGCCGCCGAGGATGGCGTCCAGTGCCGAGCTGCCAGTGGTCAGCTTGCCCACCTTCTGCCTTCGCTCAAACACCACATCCCCAGTCTCAAAGCCCCCTATATCGGCAAGCTCCCTTGCCGCCTTGATGATTTTGGCTGCTGCCCCCTCTCCGATGTCGGGCACGGCAGCCGCAATCTCAGATGGAGAGGCCACGGCGATTGCCTCCACAGAGGTGTAGCCAGCCTCCCTCAGCTTCTCAGCCTTGCTGGGGCCAACCCCCTGTATATCCTCAAGCTCACTTGCCATCTGAATACCTCTTTTGCCAAACGCTCTCCTGCGCGTTCTTCTGCTCACACATCAAGAACTGACTCCTGCATGGCTTTTTTACATCCATTCATCCATTCATCCCTGTGGCTATTAAAGGCTTGCGAGCCGCGAGCCTAAGCGAGCCTAAGCGAGCCTAAGGTTCCTCTGGAATACAATCGAGCTTGGACTGTGTGGGAAAAGAGGGGTTGAGTGAGGCGAGCATCTTGAGCCTGTAATCCTCCGTCAGCGTCTTGAATATTGTCTCCCACGGGGTGGTGAGGGATATCTCCTTCGTCCTTCCATACCTGCCCTTGCTGATTACTGTGGCGTTCACTATGCCCAGCATGTCCAGTTCGGAGAGCAAATCCGTAATGCGCCTTTGGGTAAGGATGTCCACATCGATTTTGGAGCACAGCTTCTTATACACGCTGTACACCTCACCCGTGGTCATCGTCTTGGCGCCCCGCGAACTCAAAAACGCTATGCTCGAGAGCACCAACTTGGACTGGGTGGGCAGCGTCCTCACCACCACTGTAATCCTGTCCTCCTCTATCCTATCCTGTGCCATCCTCACATGTGCCTCGGTCACCCTTTCAGCACCCTCACGCTCCGCAAGCTCTGCTGAGACTCTCAGAAGGTCGAGGGCTCTTCGGGCATCTCCATTTTCGTGAGCAGCAAAAGCAGAGCATAACGGAATGACGTTCGGGTCCAGCGCACCCGGCTTGAAGGCGACCTTCGCCCGCTGGGTCAGGATGTCGGCTATCTGGGCGGCATTGTATGGAGGAAATATAATCTCCTCCTCTCCGAGAGAGCTTCTCACTCTTGGATCGAGCTGTTCGGTGAAGCGAAGGTCGTTGGATATTCCAATCAGGCTCACCTTGGAACGGGAGAGGTTGTCGTTGATTCTCGAGAGGTTGTACAGCACATCATCGCCTTTACGGATGAGTTTGTCTATCTCGTCGAGCACGATGATGGCGATTCTGGCCTCTGCATCCACTCCCTGTCTAAACTCCTCGTACACCTGATCAGTGGGCCAACCCGTCATGGGCACCTCGCGTCCGAAGTAACTCGCGAGGTTGGCAAGCAGCCTGTACTGTGTGTCCACCACCTTGCAGTTCACATAGAGCACACTCAAGGGGGCACCCATCTTCTCGCCCATCAGCTCGAGTTCTTTGCCCACGAACTTTGCCACAGCCGTCTTGCCGGTGCCAGTCTTTCCGTATATGAGCACATTAGAGGGAGTCTGGCCTCGAAGGGCAGCCACCAACACATTGGCAAGATGATTGACCTCTTTCTCCCTGTGGGGAAGTGATTCTGGGGTGTGAGTGGAGCGCAGCACCTCTCTGTTCACAAAGAGCGTGTCCCTGTTGAGCAGCTCTTCGAACACCTTGCTGAGTGCCCCTGTCACCTCCAACTCCTCCAGTGTGGGGACTCTTCTACGTTCTATTAAGGGTTGTGGTGATGACCCCATCATTTCCACTGAATACACATAAATTATGTGATAGATGAGTTGGGCATGAAAAATCTCAACTCAACCCCAGAATAATTATATTAATGAATTGATAATTTTTAATAGGGCGGGGGCTGGCCTGTCTTTTTAAAGCCATGGGGGGATGGACTTCATATCTCCAGAACTTACCCCAGCTTCCACTGGAAATTAGTTTCGTTTTTACACCACACCCCCTACACCAAACCCCCCCTCCCCTTTATTTCCACTGGAGCATGGAAGTACCATGGGTACGAGCATCCCAACCGCCCAAGCCAGCTCCATTTTTTAATAGGGAAAAAAGTCCGAGCTTGAAGGAATTAGCTTGAAGGAATTATAGAGAGTGGAAACAAAGCTCCTCATGAAAAGCTCCTCATGATGTTTTTTACGCTTGCAGGTGAACACATGGCTCCCTGTATCGTTGACAGCAGCCCGTCCACACCGAGCCAGCTCGGGCGTGGAGATGTTCGTTGGATGTTCGTTGGACATCTGTCCGCATACAGCCGTTTCTCCTGGAGAGAATGTCCTCGTGATATGTGGTTCCTCGTGATATGTGGCGTGTATATGCTGATATTATTTCTTAATAGTATTCATCCGTTCTGCATTCATCCGTTCTGCATTCATCCGTTCTGCATTCATCCGTTCTGCATTCATCCGTTCTGCATTCATCCGTTCTGCTTTCAGGGACGAAGACTCCCCACATCTTCGAGGCAAATAAAGCCTCCATTCGGGCTTAAACCTCCATTCGGGCTTAAACGCCCCACATTTCGAAGACTGCCCCAACATACAGTTGCCCATCAAAACTATTTTAAAAATTTCGGAAGCCAAAAGTATTCAAATGTTTCACGAGAAAAGCGGACAGGAAGCCCACCACATTTAGTGGTAGGAGGAATGCCCATCATAAAGTTTAAATAGATGTTTGTCCCATTCAAAAGTTTGGAGGTACCTCTTAAAGCTCCCTCGTCGGGACACGGCGCGGGACACGGCGAGTATAGATGTGAAAAGCAAGGGCAAGGGGATGGGGCGTGGGGACTGTGGTGAGGCAGCCCGGATTACCCCGAACTCTCAGATGAAGTTGCTGTGGAACGCAGGCGAACGCAGGCAATGGAACGGGAGAAGCTCCGTCCGTGAGGGTGAGGTAGTCCACGGATTTCTGGATGGGGTACGGATTTCTGGATTTTGTGTTCTGGATTTTGTGTTCTGGTGACCATCGCTCCCTCCAGATATTCCACTGGAAATAAAGGGGAGGGGGGGTTTGGTGTAATTACAAAAATGTCAGCCAGCTGGTTTGGGTGATGGATGGAGGATGGATGGAGGATGGATATTACAAAAGTATATATTTATGTTAATCATAAAGAGTAAATACGAACGCCCCATGTGTTCTGACGTTCTTGACCCTGCGAGGTGATCACGTGGAAGGTACCAATACTGACGTTCATGCATTTGCTAAAGCACTTATGGACTTTGGTCTAAAGCGCAATGTGGCGAAGGTGGTGGCATACCTCAGGGACGGTAAAGAGGCTACCTCGAGGGACCTTGAGATTGGTGCTGATTTGAGACAGCCCGAGGTTAGCATCACCATGCGAGAGCTTGTAGAGCTGGATTGGGTGGATGTTAGGCAGGATAAAAAGCCTGGTAAGGGAAGACCTTACAAGCTCTACAGATTGAAAAAGCCCATTGAGGATATCATAGACGAACTGGAGCAAAAGAAGCTCAGGGAGAATCGGGAGATTCTTGAGAGCATCCACAGGCTAAAGGAACTCCTGAAAAAGGGCTGAGCTGTGGGCATGCACTCGCATCACCTTGCTGGAGTATGGCACCAACATTTATATCCTGAGATGATGTGCCCATTTAGAGCCTGTATCTCCATGTTGCAAGGAGTGGAGCTGTGTTCACATGACGGTCATTCTAGATGTGCGTGCGAGGGAAATTCTCGATTCGAGGGGCAACCCCACGGTCGAGGTGGACGTTAGAACGGAAAGCGGCTTTGGGAGGGCTTGTGTGCCCTCTGGCGCCTCCACCGGTACCCACGAGGCAGTAGAACTCAGGGATGGAGGAGAGCGCTATCATGGAAAGGGTGTTCTGAGGGCCGTTAGGAGTGTTAACGAGGAGATAGGTCCCAGCATAGTGGGTATGGACTCGAGGGAGCAGCGAGAGCTCGACATGGTGATGTGTGAGCTGGACGGCACGCCCAACAAGTCGAGGCTCGGAGCGAACGCCATCGTGGGCACATCGCTCGCGTGTGCCAAGGCTGCGGCTTCTTCCATTGGCATATCTCTATTCGAACACATAGGCACGCTCATGAACAACTCGCCCACCACTCTTCCCGTGCCCACGTTCAACGTGCTCAATGGTGGAAAGCATGCTGGAAACGAGCTTGCTATACAGGAGTTCATGATACAGCCGGTGGGGGCGCCAACGTTTGCCGAGGGTCTGAGATACGGTGTCGAGGTGTATCATGCTCTGGGCAGTGTGCTGGAGGAGAAATATGGGAGGGGCGCCACAAACGTGGGCTTTGAGGGGGGATATGCACCCCCCATCGTACATACGAGAGATGCACTGGATGCCCTCATGCAGGCAATCGATGAGGCTGGCTATACCGAGCATGAGGTGATGGTTGGCATAGATGCAGCGGCGAGCGAGTTCTATTCCGATGGACGCTACCATCTCGATGGCATGGACATCCCCCCAGATAAGCTCATGACCTACTATGAGGAGCTGGCATCCGAGTATCCGCTTCTGTACATTGAGGATCCATTCCACGAGGAGGACTACGAAAACTATGCAACTCTCACCCGAAGGCTGGATGGAGTGATGGTGGTGGGCGATGATATATTCGTCACCAATCCGAAGCGCATCCAGAGGGGAATAGCGATGCACTCGGCGTCGGCCTTGCTGCTCAAGGTGAATCAGATAGGCACGCTGAGCGAGGCGTTGGATGCGGCGAGGATGGTGTACGATGCTGGGTGGAGAGTGGTGGCATCCCATCGCTCTGCAGAAACCGAGGATGCAGCCCTTGCCGATATTGCCGTTGGTATCAGAGCACAGCTCATAAAGACTGGAGCTCCTGCGAGGGGTGAGCGCACTGCAAAGTACAACCAGCTGTTGAGAATAGAGGAGCAGCTGGGGGAGAGAGCACGTTATGCTCGTCTGAGATAGGAGGAATTGGATGAGGATGATTGGCATTGGCAAGGAGGACCCCATGGGCCCCATATATGTGGTGGGCCACAAAAACCCAGATGCGGACTCCATATGTGCTGCAATCGCGTGTGCCGAGATGCTCAACGAGCTTGGCTATTTCGCCGTGGCGGCGAGGGCAGGCGAGCTGAATGCAGAGACGACATTTGCTCTCTCAACGTTCGGGTTCGAACCACCCCAGCCACTCGTTCCATCCCCTGATATGGCGGTGTACCTCGTGGACCACAATGAGCCCGTCCAGATGCCGGATGGTGTGGCACAGGACCAGGTAGTGGGTGTGGTGGACCACCACAAGCTCGGAGGGCTCAAGACCTCGGCTCCCATATACTTCAGGGTCGAACCTCTGGGCTCGACGTGCACGGTGCTCGCCAGAATGTTCGATGAGATGAAGATTGACCCCTCGAGGCAGATTGCGGGCGTGCTGCTCTCTGGCCTCATCTCGGACACGCTGCTCTTTAGGTCTCCAACGTGCACACCCCTTGATGAGCAGATTGCCCACAGACTTGCAGAGCATGCTGGCGTGGAGCTCGAGCACTATGGCATGGAGATGCTAAAAAAGAAGAGCGATATCGAGGGCAGGTCGGCCTCGGAGCTGCTCAATAGAGACCTCAAGGAGTTCTCCTTTGCTGGACACAGGGTTGCCATAGGGCAGGTGGAGCTCATGGACTTTTCTCAGATAGAGCCCAACATGGATGCCCTCTTGGAGGAGATGCGGGCGATGCTCGGCGAGGGTTATGAGCTCGTGGTGCTCATGATAACCCACATCCTGAGTAAAAAGAGCAGGCTGTATGCCGTGGGCACGCAAAACGCCCTTTCGGTGTTCGAGAGGGCGTTTGAGGGCAGGCTGGAGAGTGGATACATAGAGCGTCCAGTGGTATCGAGAAAGAAGGAGGTAGTGCCACCCCTCGAGCGAGCGTTTGAGGAGGATTAATGCGAGCCCTCGTTCCCTTTAAGGTGGAGGATGCCAAGTCAAGGCTTGCCGAAGTGCTCTCTCCTTCAGAGAGAGAACACCTCGCAATGCTCATGCTCAAGAGCGTGCTCGAGCAGCTCGTGTGCTCGAGCGTGGACGTGGTGGAGGTGGCATCCACCAGCATGGGTTTCGAGTCTCCTGTGGAGGGGGTGGGATGGATATATGCACCCCATCCCCTCGACGAGGTGGTGAACACATATCTCGAGAAGGTGGCAGAGCACATGCCGGGAGAGCAGGTGATAGTGGTGATGGCCGACCTGCCCCTCATAACGAGCCGCAACATTGATGAGATGTGCTCGTCCAGCGCAGATGTGGTGATAGCTCCGGGACGGGCGGGTGGCACCAACGTGCTCAGGGTGTCAAGGCCAGAGAGGTTCGAGGTACGCTACCACAACCTCTCCTTCCTCACCCATGAACAGCTTGCAAGGAAGAGGGGGCTCAGCGTGGAGGTGTACGACTCCTTCTACACCTCTGTGGACATCGACGAGCCGCAGGATCTCGTGGAGCTGCTAATCCACGATAGGGGGGAGGTGAGAGCCTATCTTGAGGAGATAGGTCTGTATCTTGAGCCCATGGGCGCCAAGGTGGAGCTAAGGAGGAAGTAGCATATGCACATATCCGAGCTGCAGCGTGTGCTGGCTGAGCGCTATCTTGAAAAGGATGGGCAGATGGGGGAACTGTTCTTGCTGGCAGTGCTCATGGAGGAGGTGGGAGAGCTGTCCAAGGCGATGCGCTACCACGAGGGTGTGGCAGAGGAGATGGCCGATGTAATGTTTGTGTGCCTTTGCCTTGCCAACCTGCTCGACATTGACGTGGAGGCGCAGCTCATAGACAGGTACGTGAAAAGGTCGTTCGAGGATGTTTCGAGCACGTGGGAGGACGTTAGCTGGAAGTAGCCGTCCCCGTTGGGATTAAACCCACTTGAACACACCCACGAGATAGAGGACATATATCACGCCTCCGAGAAGCATCCATGTGCCACTCAAGGTGCCTCTAACACCGAGCAGCACATAGAACATTGTCCCACCGAGCATCGCAAGCCCGATGCCGAGCAGCCCTTCAAAGTCGAGCGTCCATGGGGTGAGCAGGAGGCCCACTGCCACGGGAAACGTGGCCTGAAACACCATCGCGCCCGTGATGTTCCCCATGGCGAGCGCGTCTTTTCCCCTCCAGTACCACAGAATGCTGTTGAACTTCTCTGGAAGCTCGGTAGCCATCGGCGCTATGATAAATGAGAACAAGAACAGCGAAACCCCAAACTCGAGGGCCACGCCTGCTATGCCATCCACAAACACCTTGGCACCCACCACGATTCCCAAGAGCCCTGTGACACTCTGGGCAAGCTCGAGGTTGGCGTTCTGCCTTAGTGAGGGGATGACCCTCGTGAAATACAAGGGTCTGCACTCCTCGGCATCCATCTGCCCATCAGAGTACAGCGTGCGCCTCGTGTGCACCGCATAGGCGGCGATGAGTGCAAGGGCGAGCACCTCCTTGAGGGGATGTAGCAGCAGGCTCACCACCAGCACGAGAGCATACGCACCAAGAAAGTATGCGAGGTCGCACCTCACGTGCTCTGGGTCTATGTCCAGTACGAGCCCACGCCTTCCAGCAGCCCAGCCCGCGATGACCGTGATGCCCCCAAGCAGCATCGCCAGAGATATGAGCATGAAGGGCGCTCCGAGGATAGCACCACTTCCAATCTCGTGCCCCCCAGTCCTTGCAAACAGGATGGCAATCATGGGTAGAATGGTTTCGGGCAGGGCGGTGCCCACGGCGGCGAGCACACTTCCGGTGGCCTGCTCTGAGAGCTGATATCGGCAGCCAACGTGCTCTATCCCATTGGTGAAAAGCTCGCAAGCCACCATGATGATGGTCAACCCGATGAGCAAGTAAGCGAAATCGAAAGCCGCAAGCATCGTGCATCCCCCTATTATGGAAATTTAAAAGGCTATCGGCCATGCACATCTTGAATATTCAAAAAAACAGTCTATTTGGAAAGGGCTTATATAGTGGTCTGTCCAACCCCCCCCTTAGGGAGGATAGCATGGGAAGGGTAAGACTCACCGACACCATTCTCAGGGATGCTCACCAGTCGCTAATTGCCACGAGGATGAGGACGAGGGACATGCTGCCCATTGCAGAGGACTTGGACAGCGTGGGTTATTTCTCCCTTGAGGTGTGGGGGGGAGCCACGTTCGATGCGTGCATACGCTTTCTCAACGAGAACCCGTGGGAGAGGCTCAGAGCCCTCAAAAAGCACATCAAGGATACTCCCCTTCAGATGCTGCTACGTGGCCAGAACCTCGTGGGCTACCGCCACTATTCAGATGATGTTGTCATCAAGTTCGTGGAGCACGCTGCCAAGAATGGTATAGACATATTCAGGGTGTTTGATGCGCTAAATGACATACGCAACATGGAGGTGTCCATAAAGACAGCAAAGCGGATGGATGCCCATGTGCAAGGCGCCATATGCTTTACCCTCTCCCCAGTGCACACGATCGAGTCCTATCTTAAGCTTGCGGAGGAGCTCGTGGCGCTGGAGTGCGATTCCATCTGCATAAAGGATATGGCGGGACTCATCACCCCCCACCATGCATACGAGCTCATAAAGGCCCTCAAGAGGGATGTGGATGTGCCAATCCACCTCCACACCCACTGCACCAGTGGCATTGCTCCGATGTCGTACTATGCTGCGTGTGAGGCGGGCGTGGACATTCTGGACACTGCCATATCTCCGTTTGCTTGGGGGACTTCGCAACCTCCCACCGAGAGCATAGTGGCAGCCCTCAAGGATACTCCCTACGATACTGGGCTCGACCTCGAGCTGCTCGGCAAGATTGCCAACTACTTCAAGGAGGTAAGGGAGAAGTATCGTGCCCTCATCAATCCCATCTCGGAGAGGGTGGACGTGAATGTGCTGGTGTACCAGATACCCGGAGGGATGCTCTCCAATCTGGTCTCTCAGCTAAAGGAGCAGGGCGCACTGGACAGGTTCGAGGATGTGCTCAGGGAGATTCCCATCGTTCGTAAGGAGTTAGGGTATCCACCGCTCGTCACACCCACGAGCCAGATAGTGGGCACTCAGGCGGTGCTCAACGTGCTCATGGGCGAGCGGTACAAGGTGGTGCCCAAGGAGGTCAAGAACTACGTCTTGGGCTACTATGGGAGGACGCCCGCGTCCGTGGACCCAGAGATAAAGAAGATTGTGATAGGTGATGACGTCCCAATCACGTGCCGTCCCGCGGACCTGCTCGAGCCAGAGTATGAAAAGGCCAAGAGGGAGGCAGAGGAGCTGGGCATCGTGAGCGAGGAGGAGGACATGCTCATCTATGCCCTGTACCCTCAAGTTGCGGTGGACTTTCTCAAGGGCGAGCTCAAGGAGGAGCCTCTCGAACCTCCTGTCGAGCCCTCTGCCGGCGCCCCAGCGGTCTTCTTGCCCACCGAGTACAGGGTGGAGGTGGAGGGCGATACCTACATCGTGAAAGTGGAGCCCATTGGCGGGGCCGTCGCCTCTGTTGAGCAGATGCCCAAGATGAGCAAGCCAGAGAATGTGGAAGGGGGTGTGCTCGCCTCGATGCAGGGAACAATATTGCGCATAAAGGTGAAGGAGGGAGAGGAGGTCAGAGAGGGCGATGTGGTTGCAGTCCTCGAGGCCATGAAGATGGAAAACGATGTGGTGGCACCTAAGGGGGGTGTGGTAAAGGAAATTCTGGTCAAGGAAGGGGATACCGTGAGCCCAGGGGACATCATAATGGTGATAGGGTAGCACGATATGTTTATACCTTCTCCCCGACGCCTCTATTTTCGATGTCGATGATGGTGCTCTCTGGTGGTACTGGGACTCCAAAGCTGCTTTGGGGTCTGAAGGAGCTGTTGGCTCCAGATGAGCTCACGGTGGTTGTGAACACCGCAGAGGATGTGTGGGTCTCTGGGGGGTTGGTGTGCCCAGACATCGACACAGTGCTGTATCTCTTCAGTGATAGGCTGGACACATCGAGATGGTGGGGGGTGAGGAATGACACGTTTAGCACCGCAGATGCCCTGCGGGGGCTGGGTATGGAAGAGCCCTTACGTATAGGCGATATCGACAGGGCTACGCATCTTGCAAGGGCGAAGATGCTCGGTGAGGGGCTCACCCTCACGCAGGCGACTCTCGAGCTTTGCCATGCGATGGGTGTGCAGGAGAGGGTGCTGCCCATGTGTGATGAGCCCGTGAGTACCATGCTCGAAACCAGCGAGGGCAGAATGCACTTTCAGCAGTTCTGGGTGGTGCGAAAGGGAGAGCCAGATGTACTCTCCGTGAGCCACGAAGGGCTTGAAGGGGCACACCTCACGCGCGAGGTTGGGGAAGCGCTTCGCGAGAATGAGTGGGTGGTGATAGGGCCCTCCAACCCCATCACGAGCATCCGACCCATCCTCGGAGTTGGTGGAATGAGGCGGTACCTGTCCAGAAAGAGGGTGCTTGCCATCTCGCCCATCATAGGGGGCAGGGCTGTCAGCGGTCCAGCGGAAAAACTGATGAGGGCATGTGGGCTTGAGCCGTCCTCTCTTGGCGTCTCTCAGCTCTACGAGGACTTTCTCGACCTTTTCATCATAGACCACAGGGATGACGTGCACCCCTCGCAGTTTGCTGTGGATACCGTTCGGGCAGACACGCTGATGTCCAGCAAGCACAAGAGCATCTCACTTGCAACACGCGTGCTCGAGCTCATGGAGGAGGTGGGGTGATGGCAAGGCGAAGGTGGGACTACTACTACAAGAAGGCAAAGCAGGAGGGATACCGCTCCAGAGCCGCATACAAGCTCATTCAGATATGCGAGAGGTTCGACATCATCCGTGAGAACAACATCGTCGTGGACCTTGGAGCGGCTCCCGGCGGATGGATGCAGGTGGCGAGGGAGCTCTCCCACGGTATGGTGGTGGGTGTAGACCTCAAGGACATCGAGCCCGTGGAGGGAGCCATCACGTTGAGGGGAGATATGAGAGATGAGCGAACACTCGAGAGGGTGAGGGAGATAACGGGGGGGCAGGTGAATGTGGTGCTCTCCGATGCCGCTCCCAACCTCTCTGGAAACTGGCCCTATGACCACGCGAGGTCAATCGAGCTGGCGGAGGGCGCGCTGAGGTGGGCAAGGGCACTGCTTGCCCCAAAGGGCAGAATGGTGTGCAAGGTGTTTCAGGGAGACATGCTGGATGAACTGCTCACAGAGGTGGAGGAGTACTTTGCCAAGGTTAGCCTCTTTACTCCAAAAGCATCGAGGAAGGAGAGTGCCGAGATATATGTGGTGGCTCGGGGCTTCTTCGAACCCGCACTTCACGTGGGCGATGTGCACTCTGTGGTGATAGAGTCCCTCTCCGAGAGGGGGGAGGGAGTGGCGAGGGTGAACAACTTCGTGGTGTTCGTGAAGGGTGCCGATGTGGGGGAGCACCTCGATGTGCGAATCGAGAAAGTAAAGCCGAGGTTCGCGATTGGGCGGCGGCTCAGGCAGGCTCAGTCGTAGATTGGGGTCCCCTCGCTCTCGGTGAGCTTTCTGAACTCGGCCATGAGCAGCCGTGTGACCTTGCCAGGCTTGCCGCTTCCCACGTCCCTTCCGTCTATCTTCACGATGGGGGCGATTTCGGCTGCCGTGCCCGTGACGAACACCTCATCAGCAGTGTAGAGGTCGAACAGACCCACATCGGCCTCCTTGATGGGTATGTCGAGCCTCTCTGCAATCTCGATGGCTGCCTCTCTCGTGATGCCCTTGAGGTTGTTGAGCGTGGGAGGGGTTATGATGTGACCTCTTTTCACCACGAAGATGTTGTCTCCCGAGCCCTCGGACACGCAGCCCCGGACATCGAGGAAGATGGCTTCGTCTCCTCCTTTGACGTTTGCCTCGATCTTGGCGAGTATGTTGTTGAGGTAGTTCAGTGACTTGATGTTGGGGGGGAGAGCCTCTGGCGGGTTTCTTCTCACACTCACCGTGATGGCAGTGAGTCCCTTGTCGTACAGGTCGCCATACATTGCTCCCCATTCCTGCGTGATGATGAACACGTTTGGCTTCGGACACTTTCTTGGATCAAGACCCAAGTCGCCGATGCCCCTTGTGACGATGGGCCTGATGTATGCATTCCTGAGATTGTTCTTTCGAAGGGTCTGCAGTATGCTCTCCTTCATCTCCTGCTTGCTCAAGGGTATCTCAAGCATGATTGCCTTGGCAGAGTCATACAGCCGGTCTATATGGGCATCCAGCCGAAACACCCTGCCGTTGTATGCCCGTATCCCCTCGAACACACCATCTCCATACAGAAAGCCGTGGTCGTATATCGAGACGCTCGCCTCGTGTGCTGGCACGAAGCTTCCGTTCACGTACACAACACCTTCCAACCTCTCACCCCTTCAGCACGTCTTCAAGGGTTGCCCCCTCGTGAACGATTTGTGCGATCTTGCGAACGAGCGCCGTGGGGTCATCTGCCTGAAACACGTTTCGTCCAACAGCGACCCCGGCAGCCCCTGCCGACATGGCGTCATACACATTTCTCAGGAACTCCTCCTCTGTTTCTGTCTTGGGACCACCCGCCATCACCACGGGCACGGGACAGCCCCTGACCACCTCTCTGAAGCTCTCTGGGTCGCCCGTGTAGTTCGTCTTCACTATATCGGCTCCAAGCTCTGCACCCACCCTTGCGGCATGCTTTACGAACTCCACGTCGTACTCGGAAGACACCTTTCTGCCCCGCGGGTACATCATGGCGACGAGGGGCATACCCCAGTAGTCGCATCTTTCTGCCACGTGTCCCAGCCCTGCGAGCATCTCGGCCTCGTCCTCTGCGCCCACGTTGATGTGCACCGAGACGGCATCAGCACCCACCTTGATTGCCTCCTCAACAGTGGTCACGAGTACCTTGTGGTTTGGGTCCGGGCCAAGTGAGGTGGATGCGCTCAGATGGATGATCAGTCCTATGTCCTTGCCATAGCCTCGATGTCCGTGCTTGGGAAGCCCAAGATGGCCCAGAACTGCGTTGGCCCCTCCCTCAGCCACCTTGTTCACGATACTGGGCAAGTCGAGCAGGCCCTTGATGGGTCCCATGCTCACTCCATGGTCCATTGGCACGATGATTGTGCGTTTTGAATCTCGGTTGATAATCCTCTCCATCCTCACCGACTTGCCAATTTCGCTCATAGACCCACTGTGGATGCAACGTGGAGGCGGTTAAAAAAGTTTTGCTTTAGCGGATGCTGCAGGTGCTGAGAGAGTGAGAGAGCCTCCACAGGACTTAAACTGTCCTCGATGTGGGGTTTGAACTTTGTCGCCTTTCCATTCGATGAGGTGAGCACCTGTGCAGGACCTGCGCAGGGTGTGTGGACGCTTTTTAAGCTGTTGATTACTCTGAACAGTTGCAAGTAACAACATTGGGAAAAACATAACTATGGGCACGACCACTCCTATTCGAAGGAGGGCAGCGGATGAGCGAGATGAGCGAGATGAGCGAGGTGATAACTCTCCATGAGCATCTTCGGGAACTTGATGAGGAGCTCGCAACCCTCATCTCCAGAATATGCGAGCTATCCATCCTCATCAGACGGGAGCTTCCCCACAGACTTGGAAAGGCGGGCACTGTGAACATATCGGGAGAGCAGCAGACCAAGATCGATGTGTGGGCAAACGATGTTTTCATCGATGGGCTGCTGTCCACCGGCCTGATACATCAGCTCGCATCAGAGGAATCTGAGGACATCGTGGAGTATGAGGAGGGCACGGGCGCTTTTAACATCACACTCGACCCGCTGGATGGCTCGAGCAACATCGAGAGCAACAACCTCTTTGGCGTTATATGCGGGATATACGACGCCAGCACACCGCTTCCAGCGAGGGGAAGGAAGCTGAAGGCAGCCCTGACAATCTTGTATGGCCCACTCACCACGATGATGTACACAGCAAAGCGGGGCGTGCACGAGTTCGTGAAGGGCAGAAAGCACAACCTTGAGGATGTGTACTATCTGGTAAACGAGCACCTCCAGATTCCCTCGCCGGGAAAGGTGTATGGTGTTCCGAGCAACAGGGAGATGTGGCTTCCCGAGTTTCGTCACTTCATCGCGCTGCTGGAGAGGGAGCACTACGGGCTACGGTATGGGGGCTCGTTCATAGGGGACACCAACCAGGTGTTGCACAAGGGTGGCTTCTTTGCGTATCCAGCCTATCTCGACAGGCCCCATGGAAAGCTCAGGCTCCAGTTTGAGTGCAACCCCATGTCACTCATAGTGGAGGAGGCTGGGGGGAAGTCCTCTGTGGGCATGGGCTCGGTGCTCGATGTGGAGCCCACTTCTCTGCACCAGCGTGTACCCCTGTACATAGGCAATGTTGAGCTGATTGACCAGATGGAGACGCTGTTTGCCAAGTGCAGGGATGCGAGGCTCTACTACTGAGAGGCTTTTCTGTTTTTTATCTCTTGGTCGCTCCTCACCACGAGCACAGGGACATGGGAGAGCTTTACCACCCTCTCGGCAACGCTTCCCAGCAGTATCCTGTCCAGCCCGCTCTTTCCCGTGGTGCCCATGACGACAAGGTCGATGTCGTTTTCCTCTGCATACTCCACAATCTTCTCTGCTGGCTTGCCCTCGAGCACCACGGTCTCGACCTCAACTCCAATCTCCTCCCCTGCCTCCTTCACGTAGGCGGTGGCTTTGAAGCACTCCTCGTGCATGAGGTCAAACACACCCTTCCATGCACCATCTATGGGCACGGACATCACGGGTGCAATGTCCAGCACGCTCAACGCATATACCTTTGCCCCCAGCTTCTTGGCCAGCGAGAGCCCGAAGGCGATGGCGCGATGAGTGTACTCAGAGCCATCGGTGGCAATAACAATTTTTTCAATGGAATGCGCGTTCATCAATGAGAACTGTGCACTCCAGTATTTATTATTTGTTGGGGGGCTCTGTTAACTTAGTTGGTATAACAGTATCAGCATAAAAGAAGCCCAGCACTTTTCCGCACCCACACTTTTTAAAAGTGCTGGGTTTGGGTGAGTGCCGTAAGACATGAACCTTTTATGCTGTGTTATACGCCGCTTTGCCAATCTCATGGGTAGTCCACACCGTATTCTTTCAAACACATATCCAAAATTGCTCTAGTACATGCTTTGATTCCACGGAGTGCTTGTAATAGGGATGAAAATTGTTTTTCTAATGCCATAGTAATTTTTTCTCTAAAACGAGGATTTTCCCACAATACATCTTGACTGCTGGCAAGGTATGCCTCCATATTGTATAGAAAGTTTGGGTGACAGTATTCGCATAAAAAGCCATAAGTATCTTCTGCCCCTGGATGACACTGTTTAAGTTCCGCAAGCATTTCGTTTATATGCACAGGTTTATCAGTACTGGGTTCATCCCAAGGTAGTTCTGTTGGATATCTTGTACCAGCAAAGAGCTTGTTAGCAATTTTGGTCAATTTCGCTTCATTTCTGGAAGTGTAAAAGTCTCGAACAGTCTTCTCAACAAAGCACGCTGCAGCCCAGAGTTCAAATATTGTGCGATTAAGTGAAAATGCTGAGGAGAAGAGATCATTGTTGAAAAGAAGAATGAAACCCTGCTTTGCCTCGATGGTTTTGCAAATACAGTTGAAGAGAGTGTATATGATAACCCTGTTCAGAGAGACATTTGTTGACTGAGCATTTTCGAACATATGATGAATAAGCGCGCCTAACTTAGAACTCTCATCATGGAATTCAATTCCTTCAATCTCCTGCATGAGTGGTGCTAGTTGGGGCGTTTTGTTAAGAATATCAGATACAAAAGTCTCATTTCTATTCTTCATTTCTGACTCTCCCCTTGTGAAGTATTTTTTAAGTATAGCAAAGTGACATATAACGTCTTGGGGATATGTGAAGTTTGCCGAAGGCAAATTTGAGCGAGCCACATATCCTCCTGTTAAGTGACCCGAAGGGCGAGCAACGAAAGTTGCGAAGAGTGGGAGGCAAAGGATCAATCAAATGCATTATATGTACCATCATTGTTTTTATGATTACGCTGACCTAAATTATTATTTTTATTAACTCGACTACAAGGGATATAATCAATGGAATGACTCCTATTGAAATTATAGCATATACCTTCCTTCTCTTTTTAGCCTCCACTTGAGTATGCTCCGGTCCTGTCCTTAATTCAACAATAGGATATAATTTTTTCAATTCATCGACTAAGTAGGATGCTAGCCAAAATGAAATTCCGAATGAAAACCCGAATGCTATACTCCACTCTAACTTGGATAAAAAATTGAGACAGAGTAAACCAATACCTCCTACAAATATTATCATAAATATTATCGCTAAAAACCAACCATATTTATGTGGCAAAATTACTTGTTTTTCCCAATTTGAAATAATACCCTCGAAATTCTTGATAATTCCATTTACCCACAATTCATTGGAACCAGATACAGATATAGAATTTCCCCATCCATAGTCTCTTACGGTATGATCTAGTTTAATAGATATTCTCTTATTATTGGAATAATTAAAGTAAGTCATTTCTATTCCTATAATTCTTCTTGTATCTAAAATGCCTCTATCTGAGAAGATTTCAATATCTTCGCTTTCGTATTGTGTCTCATCATTCCCTTTCAAGATAAAATTAATTCTTTTACGGTCAGATTCATTATCGCTCTCATATTCTTCATACACTTTTTTGGCTAGTTCTCTGATATCACTTGGTTTAATTATGACACCAGTTATGTTTAACTCTTTCGAAATTTTCATAGCATCACCATTTATTCTCATCCTTTGCCCCCGATTTCACATAACGTTTTGTGGGTATCTGAAGTCCTGAGTGATAGCGAAGGATTTGGGCGAAGGCGATAGCCAAAGCCAGATACCCGCTTGTTAGTCGCACCCCGTAGGGGTCGGAGCGACTTTAAGGAGTGGAGAGTTCGGAAACCTGCTCCGTACCTTTTATTTTCACGCATCATGTTAACCCCAACTTTTCTTTAAATATTTCAATAAATTGACTCTTTCTCCCTTCATTGTAGAATGGGAAACCAATTAGTTTGTATTTTTTGTTTTCTCCAAATAATCTCGGTTCAATCTTAATCTGGTATTTTTTCTCAATTTCTTTTAAGAAATCTTCTTTCCATTGATCCGTTTTTATTAGATGTTCCCCCTTTGGTTCTATGAAAAGCTGGTATTGTTCAATCTCATCTGAATTTTCTTTCTTCAAAAATAACAAAAAATCCGGTTCCATAGCTTTTCCATCCGAAAATCTATAAATCTTAAATAAGCTTGCATTTCTCAATAGATATACCTCGCTATATTCTTTTTTCAGATCTTCTATGACTCCATCAATAAATTTAACAAAAGATTTTTCTTCATAAGTACCGTAGTTTTCATCATAAATATACCAATCTTTATCTGCTATATTTAATTGTAAATCTGGGTGTTTTGGGTTACTCATAGGCACACCATATTCTTGATCACCATAATCTCCAACATTAATTTTCAGTTGTTTGTCCCGGACTATTTTCTTAATTTCGATTGGTATGAAAATTTCTGTCCCCTTATACTCAACATATTCGTTTAAAATCTCATTTTCCAATTGCATTAACACATTTAAACACACTTTCAGTTTATCTTCTGGTGTGAGATTATCTAATTTTTCCTTTGAACTTGTGATGTCAACGGTTATACTTTTCAAAGACTCAATAAATTCGCTGGAAGAAGTCAGAGATGGGAAGTATTTTTTAAGGTTGTTAAACCTATAGAAATCAAGTTTTGCCATTGCCTTTCTTAAGATTGTATCTCCAAAATCACCCAATTGAAATGTTTTGGTTGTTGTTTCAAGAGATTTGCTATTAGTTTCACCTTCTTTTAAAATCACATCTTCTTTAACAAATCCTGTTGGTAGTTTGTATTTATAAGTCTTATCTATTTTGATATCATCTACGGTTTTTATTCCACTTCTATCAGCTTCTACCCTCTTATTTACAAAAAGAACCCCTTTTTTCCAGAATTCTGTATTTTTAATTGTGGGCTTCACTTTCAATACAATCTCTTTTTCTTCGTAGGGCATAATTCCGTATTCCTTTAGTGCCGTTGTGAGCTCCTGTATGTATCTTGGATTGTGTTTGCTATGGTAATAAAGTTCTTCAATAATTTTCAGTCCATGCTCAGGCTGGTTATCAAATTTTCTTTTGAATGGATCATCGTCTTCATTGAGTTTAAAGGGATAATATCTTGCTCCCCTACCAATTAGCTGTCTTTCTGCAATCGTGGTATTTCCTGGTATATATCTACCATCCCTTGTCCAGTATCCATCTCTCGTATCATAGAGTCTGACTATATCAAAAAGGTTAAGAACGTCCCAACCTTCATCGAGCATCTTAACTGCAAATATAGCTCTAATCTCGTTGTTTTCATCTTCAAGAGTATTGAGTTTAATTTGTTTTTCCTTGTCTATGTTTTCAGAATCAAGCAGAATACATTTTTCCTCTGAAAAATCCTCTTTCAATTCAGTTATGAGATTATTGGTTGTTATCCCTTCCCTTTCGAAGTAATTAAAGACTTTTTCCAATATGGTTCCGGTAGCATTTGATTTGATGGTCTCTATATCACTCCCACTCAAATTGTCCATTTTTTCTCTAAATAAATCATAATTTTCTTTAGACTCTTTTATGCTCTTAGATTTGAATAATATAACAGGCTTTAACCTTATCCCGTATTTTTCCGCAATTTTTCTTCTGTATTGGCTTAAAATAACTGCCTGCAACATCCTTTCCCAGTTTTCTAAATCTGCCTGCAAAACCTTAACCTCTTTTGAATAACCATCAATTCTAAACTGCTTTAAATCATATTCAAAAATTATTTTGTCCTTATACTTTTCATAAATTGCAGGATTATCCATATCAATGGTAGCGGTGTATTCAAGCATTATGTTTTCAGGGTTGGATTTGAGAATCTGCATAACTGTATATTCCCAAGTCTTTTTCATCTCTTCTTCTGTCCTGTTGAGTCTATTTCTTGTCCATGCGTTTATGTGGTGTGCCTCATCGGATACTAAAACAATCTTCTTATCCTTAAAATCCTCAAATGTGATTGAATTTTCCCTAAAAAGATTTAACTGGCTGTGTAGTCCCTGAATTGTTGTGAAGATGATGTTTATGTCTTCTTCATTTGCCTCATCAAAATTGGAAACCTCTCTTATTACAACTTCTTTATCCCCAAATTTTATCCTTTCGTTGAATAGATATTTTGGGGATAGAGGATTCAGGAAGTTATCCCTTGTTTTTTCTATTATATTTGTGCTATTCACGAAAAATAGGAAGTTCCTATATCCTTTATTGTAAAGGTAAAGGATATCCGCAGCCATCAAAAGGGTTTTACCGGAACCTGTTGCCATATTGAATAGAAGTTGTGTTGGTTTTTTTCTGTTGGGGTTTTCTTCAATGTAGTGAATGAACCTTGCTATGGCTTCAATTTGATAAGGTCTTAATTTAAACCTTGGATTGAGATTATCTTCAATATATTTAGGGATGTCCTTCTTAAGGTAGCCCATTTTTGATAGAACATCGTATTCCTGACTTAATTTTTGACTACTATTCATTCGTTATCCACTCCTCGGAAATAATAAAATCTAAGAGAGATATAATCCTACCTGGTGAACTTATAGGTGGGTCTTTTTTAAAATTGACATCAAATACTTTAACCTTAGAAATGTCTTCAGGTCTGTATGTGGTACCTTCTCCCATATGATAGTACACAATTTTAAACTTGATATTAGACATATTACACAAATTCGAGATTAATTTAAAGTTTGGATAATCGTTTTTGTAGGGTGTCCAAGAATCGAGGGGAATCTTTGATCTTTTAATTTCAAGTATTGCTATTGGGATGTTGGAATTGAGATGTATAATCCAAAGATCTATATCTGATACTGTAATCTCATCTCCCAAATTATCTCTTTGCCAATTATGATAAGCACTGGATGTTTTATCGTTAAGATATTTTTGGGTGGTGGAATCTTTAATTGGCAAATCATATGTCTGAAATATCTCTTTTAGTTCATTTAGTGTCAATTCTCTAAACTCCCCACACTGTTCTGCAAAATAAACTTTATCTATTTCTTCAACACCAACTTCAAATGCTATACAAATGAATGGGAGACCCGATTTTTCGGATAAATATTTTAAACGAGCATAGGATTCTTTATTAAAGATGTCATAGAGGTTTTTATAACTCTCTTCCATATGGACCCCAGCAACTAACACAAGCAATTTAGGAGTCGAAAATTTATCACCATAAATCAACTCCCAAACATTAATATCTGAAAATTTAAACTTATAACTGTTACGAAGGAACTGATATAATTTGTTATCAGTATAATATTCCATAATTAGCACCCCCCATACAATTCTTTGTTTAGTTTCTTATTCATTTCACTAACATTGTAAATATCATCATCAATTTCACTGTAATTCACATAAAGGTCATTATATTCGAGCATCTCAAGTAGCAATTTCTTTTGCTCATCTAAATTTAGAGCCTTGAACTCTTCAATATTTTCATCAAATAACCTTGGATCAACCCTATAGCTTAAAAATCCATTGTGTTTCATATCTTCCCATATTTTCAAAAGTTCTTCTGTTGTCTCAGCATCTCTTATTCTCTCAATAAAAGGTTCATTTAACTTCATTAATTCCATATAAACAAAATCGCCACCGCCTTGCCAATTTACTGCTTTGGATATGCCAGTTTGATCGCCATTAATAACATTTTTAAGCCTCGACAAAGCGCTATTTTTTCCATAGTCCAATTGTTCAATACCAACATATTGGCGTCCTATTTTGTGCGCTACCGCACATGTAGTTCCTGTCCCCATAAAAAAGTCTAATACTATATCTCCAGCATCGGTATTCATTTCTATAACCCTTTTTAGAAGCTTTTCGGGCTTTTTCCCTTTCCGTAATACTATCCCGCCCTCTTTAGCTATACCCTGAAATGGAATATCATTCCAGATATTCGTTAATAGTTCCACAGTCGTTATTTTTCCATTTATTTTCTGAACTTTATCTTTGTAAAACAAAATTCTTTGTCCATTTTTTAAGTATATATCGGGATATCCCTCTCTTTTTTGAATAAAAATTTTATTAGGAATTCTCTTAGATAGATCTATTATTCTTTTAGTTTCTTTACCAACGCCTGAATAATTTGGTTCGGCAAATCTCACAATTCTTTCAGGGTATTTTTCTATAAGCTCATAAATAGTGCAACCATATTTCTTCAAAGCTTCGCTGATTGGGATAAACTTCCATTTATCAACTCCTTCATCATAATTTTCTATAAATAAAGAATATGCTTTATCATAATCTCTGGGAACATACTGTATATGGTATTTCCACATTCTTTTATTTTTTGCGTATCCTATTATGTAATCCGTAACATTTATCGGTCCCGGATTAATTGCTTTATGTCCGGTTGAAGCGCTTCTTTTAACTGTTACAAGAGAAATATAGTTTTCACGTCCAAAAATTTCATCTAAAAGAACTTGTAAATAAGATAATTCATTATCGTCGATATTAATCCAGATGCTACCATCTTCACTCAACAACTCTTTTGCCACTTCCAATCTATTTTTCATAAAAGTCAACCATGTAGAATGCTTAAAATTATCATTATACTGAAACTCATCCCCTCCTGTATTATACGGCGGATCAATATAAATCAACTTCACTTTCCCTCTAAACTCCTTTAAAAGTGAATGCAACGCTAAGAGATTGTTCCCCTTAATAATCAAATTATCCGTTATTGTATCTTCCGGTAATCCTCTTTTCCTGTTTATTTCAGCATCTCTTCTGAAACCATCAAGCGGATGTTCTCCATCTTTATCTATCCTTTTAAAGTTGGTAAAAACCTTAGGTTCTAATAATCTATCAATCTCATCAGGAGCAAGAATTACATTGTGGAAAATCTCTTTTCTCTTCTCATCAGGTTTTTCCTGTCCGCCTTCAAGAACACAATCCTTATATGGCCACACCAAAACAACTTCTTTACTCTTTGCTATGTATTTACCATTTTCATTAGCAAGTCCTATCTTATTTTTAAAAGCAGTGTATGAATCAGGGAGAAATTCCTTATTGTCTATGAATTTCATGAATTTCTCTTTATCAAAAACCAAAATACCATCTACATCCTTAAAGAAATGTTCCTTTATCCGTTCGTTTTTCAATAGAAGTTTAATCAATTCCTTATCAAGTTTTAAAGCATGTTCCACTATCTTGTTTTTTAATAGTTTTCCTTCAGCATCTACAAATCGTGTATCTCCCTTAAGGAGCTCTTTCAACTCTCCCATCAATGTCATTTTATTCTCCTCCATATTTTTCTTTTCAAGGGGCAGGTTTCCGAATTGCGACTAACGTGTATTCCACGCACTTTCTATTTGCATAATCTTCCAAATAAGAGTTAAAGCGAACTTTTATAAAGTCAGATTTCATACAATTTTCTATGGACTTGGATATTAAAAAGCTTACGCCGCAAGAAAAATACAAGCTGATAGGTAAGCTCATTGAAGAAATAAAGCTGAGAAAGTACTCTTACCAAACAGGAAAAGGCATTTCAATTGTAAAGAGATTTCTGAAATCTGGCAAAACACCGAGAGAATTTCTGCTTTCTTATTCCAACAAAGGCAGATCAACAATGAGGGTTGTTTATTTCGCTCTGAAATTCTTTTATGAAAAATGTTTTGCATGAAAAATTCAATGAAAGTTTACCTCTGGCTTTCGAACCACGCAGAGACGCAAAATCGTTAATCTTTTGTTTTTCACCACACCAACAATAAGTTAACAGAACCTTGGAGAGACATCTTTATATATTAGTTATGAAGAGTAGCGGAAAGGTGAGCGGGTGAAAGCTGATTTTACACACTAACCCCCACTCCCCAGCCCGCTCACATCCCTCTTCTTTCGGATAGCAGCCTTCTGATCTCCCGTATTCTTCGCACACACACCTCGGCTATAAACAGGAGGAGGGCTGCATACAGCAGGTAGGGGCGTCTGTCCACCTTCACGAGCTTTGTGGACGCCGTCTTCTCCTTCATCCTCTCTCTAAGGTACAGTGAGAGCTCCTCTGGAGTGAGCACCTTCCCACCATAGTCCCTCACGATTTTGGCCGCCTGCTCGCTGAAGCCCACGTCCCTGTACTCAATTGGATAGTTTACGCACAGGGGATAGTCTGATATGTAGAGGATTCCCGAGTGCTCAGGGGTGATGGTGCTCATGTACTCGTTGTCCCCCGTCCTCTCGAACTGCAGCGCTCCACCGCCCACTGAAAGGGTCGGTGGGCTCTCGGATCTCACCCACAGGGTGGCGCTCTGCCCCAAAAACACGTCGTCCACCCTAACGGCGAGTGGAGCGTTCCGCTGGGGGTCACCGATTGCCCAGTTCATCATCGCAGATATCAGCTTGGCGTTCTGCTCGGAGTACAGCACAGAGGCCCAGCCATTGCCGTTGTCGGTGCTGAGTGCCACAACCCTTCCGAGCCCGTATCTGCCCACCGTGAGCACTGGCTTGCCATTGGACAGGGCGATGAGCCTCTCTGAGCCAATCTTGGGCGTGACCTCGTTGTAGCCCGTGATGTTGCCGCTAACATTCACGTAGCGGGTGATGAAGTGCTCTGAGTTCACCTTCGTCAGCCCATAGCTCGTGAATCTCTCGGGCGGCTCCTCGGGTGGCGGCTCCTCAGCCTCCTCGTCCCCGAATCTGAGGTTGATGCCGAATCCGCTGGTCACGTAGTAGTACTCGCCCCCGACCTCCTTCATGAGGTCCTCTGCATACGTGCCTATGGGTTGTCTGGTCTCCACCACCACAAAGTGCATCTTCACGCCCTGTGCTGCGAGCTTTTTCGCCTGCTGTAGCGTCGGAGTGTACACATTTTGTATCGCCCCGTCGGACACGATGATGATGTGCTTGCTTCCCGGGGCATTTTCCAGCAGCTTTCCGGCAAGGTCAAGCCCCTTGTTCAGGGATGTGGCGCTGCTTCCCCCTGCCTGAAGCCTCGCGATTTTGTCTATCAGGGCCTGCAGGTCGAGCCCGCCAGAGAGCGACTTTAGCCCGTCCGTTATCTCGTGGGCATCGGTGCCGAACGCCACCACGCCTATGCGGTCATATATGCCCATCTGGAGCAGCATGCTCACCACTATGGCCTTTTCGATGTCAGTTATCTCGTATATTCTGGTGCTTCCAGAGATGTCTATGAGGATGACAACACTTCTCCCCCCTCCATACGTGCTGGGCTTTGACTCCACGGGCAGCATGCTCTCGAACGCTGAGCCAGAGTAGTCGCCAAGGTTGTATGCCCTGTCTCCTCCCACCACCACCAGTCCGCCACCATCTGCCACAAACGTCCGAAGCTCTGTGAGCTTGCTGTCGTTGAGTGCCGAGATGTACTGGTTGTCGAGCACGATGGCAGAGTAGCCCGTGAGGTTGTCGGGAAGCTCCTCCCTCATGGTGGTGGCATAGAGCTCGTCGAGGGCGGCTGATAGGGGGGAGCTCTCCCCCGAGATGAGCAGCACTTTGGGCTTGTCCACCACGTAGATGCCCTTGGTGAAGACGTTGTTCTCCTCCCTCATGTCCTCCCCATCGGGCTGCATCCTCACCGTGAGCAGGTGTGCCCCCTTGGTGTCCATTCTGTGGGTGAACTCTATGCTGGAAGTCCTGTTGGAAAGCTGTAAATGCCTTTTCATCACCTCCTTCCCGTCGATGCTTGCCACGAGGGTGCATGCTGCGGGTAGATGAGCCGCCCTCACCACTATGGTGAACGTGCTCTCACTGCCCACCACCACGTTCTTCGCACCGAGCACCTCCACACTCATGTCGTTGCGTATGGGAGCATCCCTCACCATGAACACCCGCGAGTTCAGGTAGGAGGCAAGCCTCACAGCGTCTGCGAAGTCCGCTCCACTGTTGCTGTTGCCATCGCTCACGAGCACGATGTTGCTGTTCTCGTGGGCGTTCTGGATTATCGTGTCCCCCAGCGCCGTGGTGGTGCCCGTAAGGCTCACGATTTTGGGGGGAGTGATGCTTGAGATGATGGAGCGCACACTCTCAAACCTGGCATCATCAAAGAGCATCATGCTCGGCGTCTGGTCGTGCACGAGCACCACGCCCGGACTCTCCTCTGCGCTCGAAACGCTCACCCTCTCAAAGGGAGAGGCAATCGCGAGCACAAGCAGCACGATGAGCACGAACCTCGAGAGCACCATCCATCTTCCCCATCCCCTCCGAAGGGCAATGAGAAAGGCCAGCACCACAAGGGGCACGCCCACGTATATCACATATGGGTGCTCGAAGCTGATCAAAGCTCACCCCTCCTTCTGAGCACCACCATCTCCAGCAGGGCAGCTGTGAGGGCGCCAAGAATGGCGAGCCATCCGAGGTCCAGTTTTCCACTCTGCCGTCGGGTGATGGCTCCCTCACCAGAGAACCGCTCAACATCCTGCACGCTCACCCCCACCGCGTTCACATCGCTCTCCCTTGGGTTGAGCATGCTAACGGCGTATTTCTGCTCACCCACAGTGTATATCCCCACCTCGTCCAGCAGCAGTGTGTTCGTCCTGAGCTGCTGGGTGGGCGTTCTCACGAGCACCTCCTCATCGAATGTGAGCAGCGCCCCTGCCCTCAGGTTGTAGGAGTTGACGTCTTCCACTCCTGTAAGCCAGCTGATGAGTTTTAGCCAGAATATGGGATACTCTGGTTTGGAGGGAAAGTTGTCCCATTCCCCTGTGTCGCTCATGCCAAGATACACCACCTTCCCCCTGCCCACACTCCAGTAGGCGAGCACTGGCGAGCCATCAGAGGAGGAGACGAGCACCGTCGCTCCCTTCTTAGGTATTGCCCCCAATGACTGCTTTACGCTGACCTCGTCGAAGGGTATGCCCTCCACGAGCTCGTGCGACCTCTTTATCATGAGCACCGTCTCGTTTGTGGTGTTCACCACCTCCACTGGAAGCAAGGGCTTTAGCACCTCGTCCTTGAGCAGTGCATCAGAGCCCAGCACCACCACGCTTCCGCCCGCCTCGAGGAACGTCTTTATCCCAATGCCCATCTCCTCTGGTGTGGTGAGCCCCTCGTCCGCCAGCACCACCACGTCTATGCCAGCAAACTCCATCTGTCCCTGCTCTCGAGAGCCCAAGAGCACGTTGTTCTCAGGGGGCACCGAGAGCGCCACATGGGCAGGGGAACCCTGCCTTCCAACGAAGAGCACGTCTCTTTTAGCCGTGGGTGGAATGGATATGTAGGCGACGTTGTCGGCCTTCAGCCCGTCTGCCACATCGAGCTCTATCCTGGTCGTGCCAGTGTGCACGTTGGATACGGTGTATGTCTTGCTCTCGTGGGCTGCGAGCTCCCTTCTCTCTGATACCGTCCCACCCTCGGTGGTTATCTTCACCGTAAAGCTCACGGGTCTGTCCATGTAGTTTCTGACCTCATAGGTGTAGGCGTATCCAGCATGGGCACGCTCCAGCACCCCGCTCACGATTCCGACATTATCTGAGGCACGTCCGACCTTTACGAACACCACGTTGTGCCCGTCTGCCATTGCCATGGTGCGGGCGGTGATGGGGGAATCGCCCTCGTAGGAGGAGAAGTCCGAGAGCACCACCACCGTGCCCTCGCCCCTTGGTAGCTTTTGGGAGGCGAGCAGGATGGCGCTGGCAAGGTCGGCCGATGTGGCACCAGCCCTGAGCTCAGAGAGCACTTGTGCTGCCTTCGTGGGGCTTGCACCCTCCACAGCGAGGATGGGTAGCTTTTCTGCGAGCACAATGGTGTTGCTCTCTCCAAGCATCTCGTGAGCCCTCTGGATTGCCTCCTCAAATCTTCCATCTGCCTGCATGCTGGCAGAGGCATCTATCACGAGCGCCACATTCCCCTGTACGACAGCCTGCGAGGTGGGAAGGAATGGGCCAGCCGCCGCAAGGGCAATCAGCACCACAAACAGCATCTGGAGCAGCAGGAGGGGGTCTTTTATGAGCCTTTGAAACAGACTTGTGAGCCTCTTGCTCTCCTTTGTTCTTAGAAACAGCATTACTGAGGGGACGAGCCTCTGAACCGTCCTGGGCTTTAGCAGATACAGGATTACTATGGGGATGATGCCAGCAGCTGCCAAAAGGGCGTTGGTGTTCTCAAATAAGATACCACCAAAGATATCACCACCTCCTGCTCACAATCTCAAACAGTGCATCAAACACAGGGGTATCGGTGCGGAACACAAAGAAGTCTGCACCCACATCGCTTGCTGCCTTCTCCAGCGTGAGCACGTGCTCATTTAGCCGCTCTTTATAGCGCTCGAGAAATCGTGGGCCCACATAGGTCTGCACGACCTCTCCCGTCTCACTGTCCACGAGCTTCACGTCGCCCATTAGCCGTGGCTCGCTTTCATCTGGAGATAGTACCATCACCACGATTAGCTCGTGCTCGCCCAGCCTGTAGATGGCATCCTTTGCCTCCTCCACATCCACCAGCATGTCGGATATGAGCACTACCAGAGACTTCGTGCGCAGTGTGGAGGAGAACCGCTCCACAGCTTCTCTCATGCTGGTGATTCCCTCGCTCTTTAACCCCTCTATCTCAGAGATGACAGAGAGCAGGTAGCCCACGCCCCGTTTTGGTTGCCTCACCACGAGCCTGTCCGAAAATGTGGAGAAGGCGAACCTCTCGTTCTGCTTGCACACCAGATATGCCACGCCCGCTCCTATCATGAGTCCATACTCCAGCTTGGTGGGCTCTCCAAAGCCCATGCTCTTGGAGATGTCGAGCAATATGTGGGCAGTGATGCTTTTTTCCTCCTCGTACTCTTTGACGTACAGCCTTTCTGTTCTGGCATACACCTTCCAGTCGATTAGCCTGATGTCGTCTCCCCTGTTGTACTGCCTGTAGCCAACGGACTCTGTCCCCCTCCCATACCTCACAGAGCGGTGGGCTCCAGTGTATGCGCTGGAAACCCGCTTTCTCACCATCAGGGTGAACCTGTCCAGCTGCTCAAAGAACTCGAGGTCTATCATTTGAGCCACTCACACGCTCTTGAGGATATTGCTTATCACCATATCCGATGTGAGCCCCTTGCGCTCGGCTTCGAACGTGAGGATTATGCGGTGTCTGAGCACTGGATATGCCATGGCATCCACATCCTCCCTCGAGACAAAAGACCTACCGTGTATGAACGCCCTTGCCTTTGCTGCGAGGATGAGCCCTATGGAGGCTCTGGGGGATGCTCCGTAGGCAATCTCGGGGATGCTTCTCCTCGTGGCTGTGATGATCTTAACCACTCTCTGCTTGAGCTCGTTGGATATTGGCACATCCCTCGTGAGCCTCTGAAGCATCAGCAGCTCTTCCCTCCCCATCACCCTTTTTACATCTGGCACCACATTGGTGGTGTATCTGTCTATTATGGCCATCTCCTCTTCGGGGGAGGGATAATCCATCTGTATCTTCAGCAAAAAGCGGTCGAGCTGGGCCTCTGGCAATGGAAACGTGCCTTCCATCTCGATGGGGTTCTGCGTGGCCAGCACAAAGAAGGGCCTCTCGAGGGGAAACGTCTCCCTTCCAACCGTGACGTGCCGCTCCTGCATTGCCTCCAGCAGGGCACTTTGGGTCTTGGGGGAGGCACGGTTTATCTCGTCTGCGAGCACGATGTTGGCGAACACGGGCCCCTTCTCGAACCTGAACTGCTTTCTGCCATCCTCTTCCTCGAGGATGTATGTCCCGGTGATGTCCGAGGGCATGAGGTCGGGCGTGCACTGTATTCTCGAGAACTTGAGCTCCATGAGCCTTGCGAGTGTGGAGATCGTCAGCGTCTTTCCAAGTCCAGGGTTGCTCTCCACAAGCGCATGCCCATTGCACAGGATGGTTATCACCATATGCTCGAGAGCCTCCCTCTGTCCCACTATCACGCGCTCGAGCTCGCCAAACAGGCTGGAAAAGAGCTCGGACGCCCTCGTAAGCACTTCTTCACTCATACATCATCCCTCATTATCCACGTTCGGTTAGCATCTCAAAGTATCTTCTCACGATGTCGATGTGCTCGCTGGGAAGGCGCTCGGAGTAAACCTCATACGACTCCACATCCACCGGGTACTGGGGGGTGATATTAAACATGGTCTGCTCGGTGGTGTTGGTATCTCTCACGAGCACCTCTGATCCCCCTCCCGAGTATATGGTGAGGTCGAGGGCTGCCCCTTTGATTTCTGCCAGTCTTGCCTGTCCGTAAAGCACCTCGCTCCCACCCTCGAGTGCCGAGCCCGCAGTGGTGCTCTCCTTGGTCTCCACGTCCTCGTTTGAAGAGAGCATCCCCGAATCTATGCCGAGACTGTCTCCTATGCTCTCAATGTGCTCTCCAGCCATCTGGATGGCTGCAAGGCTGTGAGGGAGCAGGGCAAACACAGTGACTATGGCGAGCAGCACGCCCACCCGCTTGAGCACCCTCTCCACATAGAAGAAGTCGGAGAGGCTGACGCCCCGAAGGGCCATGTCCACCTCTCTGGCAAGCCTTCTCATGAAGACGTTATCGAGCTGGCGGTTATCGCATGCACACGACAGCCTGTCCCTCAGCTTCACGTACCGCCTCTCCAGCATTCTGATGACATCTTCTTCCTTCTGCGTTCCCATGAGCACCATCCCTGCACTGGTGATGAGGGTCGAGAGCGCGCACGTGTACATCAGGGCATGCCATATCACCACATCCCCCACCACCACATGACCATTATCGAACTCGTACAGAATGAATGGAACGTGCAGCAGTGTTAGCACGAGGTGTATACCGAGGAATAGCACCACGGCATCCAGCACCCGCAGGCTGGCCGATGTCCGTCTGTAGGCTTTTCTGAACTCCTTGAGTGCCCTCACGAATGAGTACATGCCCACCTCATGGACTGACGGGAGTGCCTCCCATCTCCTCAATCTGCCTCTTTAGTATTTGGATATACTGTTCCTTGGCCGCGAGCGCTTCTCTCAGTTGCTCATTCTCGGCTTCCAGATTGTTGATTCTCTCCTGAGCTGCGGCATACTCATTGGAGAGCTGCTCGTACTGGGTGGCCACCACGCTGCTCGTGTGATGATATTGCTGCTCAATCTCAAAGTACATGTTCTGATAGTACACGGTGAGCCCCGCAAGGCTCACACTGAGCACCACCACGAGAACGAGCAGCCATGTGTTGACATCCCTCTTCATGCCCACCGAGCAGGTAGATGGGCGACATGCGTTATAAAGGCTATTGGTGGAAAGGTGGAAAGGTGGAAAGAAATAGGGAGATCAGCTGTGCAGCACGATCTCTATGTTGATGTCCTTTGGCACCTGAATGCGCATGAGCTGCCTCAGTGCCCGCTCATCGGCCTCCATGTCAATGAGACGCTTGTGCACCCTCATCTCCCAGTGGTCCCATGTGGCAGTGCCACCACCATCTGGCGACTTTCTGCAGGGCACTACCAGACGCTTGGTGGGAAGTGGTATGGGCCCAGAGATGTATATCCCCGTCCTCTCGGCTATGCTCTTTATCTGGGAGCATAGCTCATCGAGGTGGGCGGGGTTGATACCTGACAGTCTGATACGAGCCTTTTGCGTCATATATGCCTCTCAAAAATAGAGGTGGGGGAGACCCTCACTTCTTCTTGACATCTATGACCATGCCAGCAGCGATGGTCTGCCCCATGTCTCGGATGGCGAATCTGCCAAGCTGGGGAATCTCCCTGACGTTTTCAATCACGAGAGGCCTAGTGGGCTTCACCTTCACGATTGCAGCATCCCCTGCCTTTATGAATGTGGGGTTCTCCTCCTTCACCTGTCCTGTCCTTGGGTCGAGTTTCTTCTGTATCTCTGTGATGGTGCATGCCACCTGTGCGGTATGGCAGTGGAACACTGGAGTGTAGCCTACTGTGATGGCGCTCGGGTGCTGGAGCACCACGATCTGGGCGGTGAACTCATCGGCCACCGTGGGCGGGTTTGTGGTGTGGCCACACACGTCGCCCCTCCTGATCTCGTCCTTGCCCACACCTCTGACGTTCCATCCGATGTTGTCTCCCGGCACTGCCTCTGGAATCTCCTCGTGGTGCATCTCGATGGACTTCACCTCGCCCTCGACACCCGGGGGCATGAAGACCACCTTGTCCCCCTTCTTCATCTTGCCAGTCTCCACTCTTCCAACTGGCACGGTGCCCACACCAGAGATGGAGTACACGTCCTGCACGGGCACCCTGAGAGGCAGGTCCACGGGCTTCTCTGGCTCCTTGAGCAGGTCGAGCGCCTGAAGCACCGTGGGTCCCTTGTACCATGGTGTGTTCTCGCTCAGCTTGGAAACGTTGTCGCCCATGAAGGCCGAGGTGGGGATGAACGTGATGTCGTCTGGCTTGTAGCCCACCATCTTGAGCAGCTGGGAGATGTCGTTCTTGACCTCCTCATAGCGCTTTTGGTCATACTTGACCATGTCCATCTTGTTGATGGCCACTATGAGCTGGTTGATGCCCAGCGTTCTGGAGAGGAACACGTGCTCCTTGGTCTGAGCCTGGACCCCCTCCGGGGCTGCCACCACGAGAATGGCTGCATCGGCCTGAGAGGCTCCAGTGATCATGTTCTTCACGAAATCCCTGTGCCCTGGGCAGTCCACGATGGTGAAGTAGTACTTGTCGGTGTCGAAGCGCTTGTGGGCAACATCGATGGTGATGCCCCGCTCCCTCTCCTCCTTGAGGGAGTCCATCACCCATGCGAAGGCAAAGGACTCCTTGCCCTTCGCCTTTGCCTCCTCCTTGTACTTCTCGATGATGTGGGGTGGCACCACCCCTGTCTCGTATAACAACCTCCCCACGAGGGTGGACTTGCCGTGGTCGATGTGGCCTATGATCGCCAGATTCATGTGGGGTTTCTCTGCTGCCATCTTTTATTCCTCCAATAAACATGCTTTTGAAGCGTGAGCACACTAACAATATCTCTCCTTTTAAATGTTTCCCTTCCTTTTAACTTCTTCGGCGGGAAGCCCCTTCCGTTAGAGGGGTAGTTCACGGATATGAGGATGGCAGGGGTGAGCCAGCTACCCCGCCCTGACGGACGGGGCTTGTCCCTCAAAGGGACTCGGGTGGCTGACAGCACCCCAGTGAGTTCCGCTGCAGACCCCATAGGCAGTTTTGCCAATCGTGAGAAGGCAATCACTCGTTTTTCAGCTCCTCTATGAGCTGCCTTGCCCTGTCCACTCTTATGACGCCCTCCTGCACCATCCTCTCGGCAACGATGTCCACCAGCTTCCCCTCCGCTCCAGCCGCGATTGCCACATTTCTCGAGTGCAGACTCATGTGTCCCCGCTGGATTCCCTCGGTCACGAGTGCCCTGAGGGCGGCGAAGTTCTGGGCAAGCCCCACGGCAGCCATCACCTCAGCCAGCTCTGAAGCGCTCTTTACCCCAAGAATCTTCACGTTGGTCTGGGCTGTGGGGTGCGTTCTGGTGGCACCACCCACGAGCCCCACTGCCATGGGAAGCTCTATGGTGCCCACGAGGTCTCCGTTGGCATTTTTCTCCCATGTGGAGAGCGGCTCGTATCGTCCATACCTTGCTGCATAGGCATGGGCTCCAGCCTCAATGGCTCTGGTATCGTTTCCTGTTGCGAGCGCCATTGCCGTGATGCCATTCATGATTCCTTTGTTATGGGTGGCGGCCCTGTATGGGTCTGCCTTGGCGAGCGCATGGGCATCGAGGATGCCCTCCACCACCTCATCACCCCCTATTGCGTCCTTGGGAAACACTGCCCTTGCCCTTGCCAGTCGCCTGTCGGCGAGGTTGGATATGATGCGAAGAAGGGGCCTTCCCCCCGTGATATGGGCGAGCGTGGGTGCCACCGCCTCTGCCATGGTGTTCACAGCATTCGCACCCATTGCATCACGGCAGTCCACGAGCAGGTGCACCACCACCATCGCACCCCTCGGGGTGTCCAGTACCCTGACCTCGATATCCTTTGCCCCTCCGCCGTGCTTGACGAGCACCGGGTCCTTGCTGTTGGCAATTTCGAGCACCTCTTCCTTGCGTCTTATGACCTCCATCTTCGCCCCAAAGGGGTCGGGCACCCCCAGAAGCTGCACCTGTCCAATCATCACCGGCGGGGTGCTGCTCGTGTAGAAGCCCCCTCCAGCCCTTGCCATCTTGGCTGCATTGCTGGCAGCCGCTATCACCGAGGGCTCCTCTATCGCCATGGGGATTAGGTAGTCCTGGCCGTTTATGAGGAAGTTCACTGCTATCCCAAGCGGCACCTCCATAAGTCCTATGACATTCTCCACCATCCGTTCTGCCACATCGAGGCTGAGCGCTCCCCCTGAAAGCCCCCGCGTCTCATCGTCCGTAAGGGAGGCAAACCGCCTCACATGCTCTATTCTCTCCTCTCTGGTGAGCTTGTAGAATCCTGAAATCCTCGAGCTTCTCTCTACCATCTAAACCCCACCGTGAGTGAGTGCAGAATATATATAAGGGTGTGGGGCACAGGGTGTGGGCACTTCACTCCTGTGAACACTTCCGAGAATCTCTCTTTTATCGCAATCCCACTACTATCTGTGGGATTTTGTGAGTGCTTTTTCGGCAAATCGAGAAATGCTTATACTTAATTTGGATAACTCTTTTTATGCACACAAAAGAACAGCCTGATGAGAAAAGCTCTGACATCGAGCCTATTATGACGCTCACACCAGAAGAACTCCAAGACAGTAACACGAGCACGAGAGTAAAAGGGTCTGAGAGCCTTCTGGAAAAATACGAGCCAGAGCAGATGAACGAGCTAATCAAGATGGTATCAGAGCATTTCACATACATGGGAAAGCTTAGTGGCGAGGCGCTGGTATTTTTTGCGGGCATCGTCGAGCGCCGTGGTGGGCTACCTTCTCACATCTGAAGCGGGAGTTGAGCGAGGAATAAATCATACACAGACAAACTTTAAATAAGGCAGTAGCCTGTTAGAGGTTGCTCGTCCGGAGCTCTCATATTCATCTCGAAGAGGTAGTGGCAGATGGCAAGAGCAAAGAAGATGGTTGACCGCATAAAGGAGCTGATGCACAAGCCAGAGCGCATCAGAAACATCGGCATCGTGGCGCACATAGACCATGGAAAGACCACGCTCACCGATAACCTGCTTGCGGGCGCTGGTATGATTTCCAAGGAGCTTGCTGGAAGGCAGCTCTTCATGGACTATGATGAGGAGGAGCAGGAGAGAGGCATCACCATCAATGCCGCCAACGTATCCATGGTGCACGAGTACGAGGGCGAGGAGTACCTGATTAACCTCATAGACACCCCAGGGCACGTGGACTTTGGAGGGGACGTGACACGGGCGATGCGCGCAGTGGACGGCGTCGTCGTGGTGGTGGATGCCGTGGAGGGGGCGATGCCCCAGACTGAGACCGTGCTGAGGCAGGCGCTAAAGGAGAACGTGAAGCCTGTGCTGTTCATCAACAAGGTGGACAGGCTCATCAACGAGCTCAAGGTGGACCCGCAGACGATGCAGATTCGCCTTGGGAAGGTGATAGACAGCGTGAACAAGCTCGTGCGCGCCATGTCCGAGGAGAAGTACAAGGCTGGCTGGAAGATGAGCGCTGCAGATGGCAGCGTGGCGTTTGGCTCGGCGCTGTACAACTGGGCAATCAGCGCAGCCTCCATGAAGAAGAATGGCATTGGTTTCAAGGAGGTCATCGAATACTGCAAGAGTGGGAGGATGCGGGAGCTTGCAGAGAAGTGCCCGCTCCACGAGGTAATCAACGATATGGTCATCCGCTTCCTACCCAACCCCTTGGATGCACAAAAGGAGAGAATCCCCGTCATCTGGAGGGGGGACATCGACAGCTCCATTGGCAAGGCCATGATGAACTGCGACCCAGATGCCCCCATTGCTCTCATGGTGACCGACATCTCCGTTGACCCCCATGCAGGTGAGATTGCGAGCGGAAGGCTGTTCTCTGGCACCATAAAGAGAGGTGATGAGCTGTACATCTCGGGCACTGGCAAGAAGAACAAGGTGCAGCAGGTGGGCATCTACATGGGCCCTGCGAGGGAAGAGGTGGAGGCAATTCCAGCTGGTAATATCGTGGCCGTGAGTGGTCTGAAGGATGCCATCGTGGGCTCCACAGTGTCCTCTGAGCCCATGGAGCCCTTTGAGGCGATAAGGCATGTGAGCGAGCCAGTGGTCACCGTTGCCGTAGAGGCAAAGAACATGAAGGATTTGCCAAAGCTCATCGAGGTGCTGCGGCAGATTGCCAAGGAGGACCCCACCCTGATTGTGACTATCAACGAGGAGACTGGAGAGCACCTGCTTGCGGGAATGGGTGAGCTTCACCTCGAGGTGATAGGACACAAGATTGAGCGTGATAAGGGTGTGCCCATCACCACCTCTCCACCCATCGTGGTGTACCGTGAGACTGTGACCACCAAGAGCGGCATCATAGAGGGCAAGTCTCCCAACAAGCACAACCGCTTCTACATCGAGGTTGAGCCCCTCGAGTCCGGCGTGCTCGAGCTCATCAGAGAGGGCGAGATTGATATGAAGATGCCAGAGGTGGAGCGCAGGCAGAAGTTCATCGATGCGGGGATGGACAAGGAGGAGGCAAAGGGCATCACCCACATCTATGACTCCAACGTGTTCGTGGATATGACCAAGGGTGTGCAGCACCTCAGAGAGACGCTCGAGCTTGTGCATCAGGGCTTCGAGGAGGTGATGAGAGGGGGTCCAATGTCCAGAGAGCCTGTGAGGGGCGTGAAGGCGAAGCTCATCGATGTGAAGCTGCACGAGGATGCAGTGCACCGCGGTCCTGCGCAGGTGATACCCGCAGTGAGGAACGCACTGCATGCTGGCATCCTTAAAGCCAACCCCACGCTGCTCGAGCCCATCCAGAAGGTGTTCATCCACGTGCCACAGGATCAGATGAGTGGTGCTGTGAGGGTGATACAGGGAAGAAGGGGCGTAATCCTCTCGATGTCTCAGGAGGGAGACATGAGCATCATCGAGGCAAAGGCTCCGGTCGCAGAGCTGTTCGGCTTTGCTGGCGACCTCAGAAGCGCCACAGAGGGAAGGGCGATGTGGAGCACAGAGTTTGCGGGCTTCGAGCCAGTTCCACCAAACCTCTTGCCACAGGTGGTGCGCCAGATCAGACAGAGAAAGGGGCTCAAGCTCGAGGTACCCTCCCCGAGCGATTTTGTGGAGGGGTGAGCCTTGTGGAGGGGTGAGCCCCACCCCCCAAGCCAATAGCCTTATCACCTCTTCGATATAGAGGTATAGCGACGATGTCGGGCAGTGAGGAGTACAGCTCAGAGCACATCACGGTGCTCGAAGGGCTCGAGGCAGTGCGAAAGCGTCCCAGCATGTACATTGGGGGCACGGATAGCCATGGGCTTCACCATCTGGTGTACGAGATTGTGGACAACAGCGTTGACGAGGCGCTGGCTGGCCACTGCCACAACATCGAGGTTGTGCTGTATCCCGATGGCTCTGTGAGGGTGGTGGACGATGGCAGGGGCATCCCCGTGGATGTGCACCCAAGGTATGGGAAATCCGCCCTCGAGCTCGTGATGACAACCCTCCATGCAGGTGGCAAGTTCTCCCACGAGCTCTACAAGGTGTCTGGTGGGCTGCATGGTGTTGGGGCATCGGTGGTGAATGCCCTTTCCGAGTGGCTCGAGGCAAAGGTAAGACGCAACGGAAAGCTCTACTACCAGCGATATGAGAGGGGCAGGCCCACCACGTCCGTGGAGGTGGTGGGGGAGGCAGAGGGAACTGGCACAGATATATGGTTCAAGCCAGACCCGCTGATATTCGGGAGCTGTGGCCTTAAGTATTCCATCCTCGCGGATAGGCTGAGGGAGCTGGCATTCCTCAACAGAGGTGTGAGATTCACAATCAGGGACGAGTCCACGGGAACGCAAGAAGAGTTTGAGTATGAGGGAGGCTTAGTCTCCTTTGTGGAGCATCTAAACCGCAACCGGACTGTGTTGCATAAGCCTCCCATGTACTTTGTGCGGGAGAGGGATTCCATCATTGTGGAGATTGCCATGCAGTATACCGATGGCTTCCTCGAGAGTGTGCATGCATTTGCCAACAACATCAACACCATCGAGGGCGGAACGCACCTTACGGGCTTTAGAGCTGCGCTCACGAGAACTGCCAACGAGTATCTGAGAAAGCGGGGAGAGAAGGTGGAGCTCACGGGCGAGGACGTGAGGGAGGGTCTTACTGCCGTGATCAGTGTGAAGCTGCCCAACCCACAGTTTGAGGGGCAGACCAAGACCAAGCTCGCCAACAGCGAGGTAAAGGGCGTTGTGGAGTCGCTGGTTAGCGAGGAGCTTGGATACTTCTTGGATGAAAACCCCACTGTGGCGGAGACCATACTGAACAAGGCATTGCAGGCAGCCCGTGCAAGGGAGGCAGCTCGCAAGGCGAGGGAGCTAATACGAAGAAAGAGCGCTCTGAACGGAAGCTCGCTTCCGGGCAAGCTCGCAGACTGCACCGAGAGCGACCCCGAGAGGTGCGAGATATATATCGTGGAGGGCGATTCTGCGGGTGGCAGCGCCAAGCAGGGCAGGGACAGGCGCTTTCAGGCCATCCTCCCCCTCAGGGGAAAGATACTGAATGTGGAAAAGTCGAGGCTGGATAAGGTGCTCTCCAACACGGAGGTCAGTGCCCTGCTCACCGCTCTTGGATGTGGTGTGGGGGACGAGCTGGACATCGGCAAGCTCAGATATGGCAAGATTATAATAATGACCGATGCCGATGTGGATGGTGCCCACATACGCACTCTGCTGCTCACCCTGTTCTACAGGTACATGCGCCCCTTGATAGAGAGAGGGCATGTGTACATTGCCCAGCCGCCCCTCTACAGGGTGTTCAAGGGCAAGAGGGAGCTGTATGTGTACTCGGAGAGCGAGCTCCAGCGCGCAATCGAGGAGCTTGGTGGGGATGGTGTTGGGGTGCAGCGCTACAAGGGGCTTGGCGAGATGAACCCCTCTCAGCTCTGGGAGACCACGATGAATCCCGAAAGGAGAACGATACTGAAGGTCACGCTCGAGGATGCGATATACGCCGATGAGATATTCTCCGTACTGATGGGAGAGAGGGTGGAGCCCAGAAGAGAGTTCATACGGGCCCATGCGAAAGAAGTGGTGAACCTCGACACATGATTAGCCCATCTGCGACCTCTCGACGATACACCTCAGAAAGGCGGGGGAGGGAAGCTCGTGGATGGTCGTTGCAATCACAACACCCCTTCCATGCTCGAGGGACGCTGTCACAATCTTCTCGAACTCATCACGACACAGAACCCTCCATCCGCTTTTCTTTTCGGGCAACAGGTACCCATCACACTCTGCATGGACCTCATCCACGATTTGGCACGCTCCATCTTCGAACCTGAGGTTTCTTGCCCCATACTTGCTCACGTATTCTATGGGCTCTGGAAGAAACTCCAGTCTCGTGCTTCTAAGGGCTCCAAACACCACGAGCACCCCTCCCCTTTCCACAAAGCTCGTGAACACTCCCTTCAGACGAGAAAGCTGCCCCCCAATCTTGGTGTACTTGGGCTCGGCAAACCCGGTTGGGATGATGAGCACCTTTGCTCGTGGGGCAAACGGGCTTGCGAGCACGAGGGGCTCTATCCTTGCAGAAGAGGGCACGTGCTCTGCGATATAGCGCTCCATGAGCAGCTTTGAGTCCCATAGCAGTGCTATGTCCATCACCATCTCTCCTCGTGCACGTTCTCGTGGGTAAATCTTGGGGGCTTTCTTGGCCTTTCTGCGCTCACACCCACCGTGACTATGGCTGCGGGCACCACACCCTCTGGTACCCCAAGGATGCGGGCAACCTCCGCCTCATCAAATGCCCCAATCCAGCACGTCCCAAGCCCCATGGCATGGGCGGCGAGCAGGATGTTTTGCACAGAGGCTGCTGCGTCCTGATGGGCATACAGCATCCCTCGTTCTCCATATCTGGAGGTGGAGCGGGGAATGTTGGCACACACCACGATGAGCACGTCCGCGTCTCGCACCTGTGGCTGTCTTAGCGATGCCATGGCGAGCCTGTCCTTCGTGGTCGCGTCCCTCACCACTATGAAGTCCCGTGCCTGCAGGTTTCCAGCAGATGGGGCATCCTGCCCTGCGCTGATGAGCACATCGATTTTTGCATCGGGCACGTGCTCTCCCGTGTATCTCCTTATTGAGCGTCTCTCGGCTATTGCTTCCAACACATCCATGACATCCATGATGGACCCCATACCATGTGCGCCCTTCACCTATAAGTGATGCTCGCTGGCAAAACTCTCAAGTAGAAAGGAGATGATGGATGTTGCGATGCCCACGATACTGCTTACCAATGACGATGGTGTGTACTCGGCTGGCATACGGGCTGCCCTCAGGGCTTTAGAGCAGGTGGGGGATGTGGTGGTGGTGGCGCCCGCCATCCAGCGCAGTGGTTTTGGCCGCTCCATCTCAATCTTTGAGCCCCTCAGGATGAGCGAGGTCGTCATAGGAGAGGGCACGAGCGCATATGCCGTGGGTGGAACGCCCGCGGACTGCGTGATTCTCGGCATATTCAGTATACTCAAGAGGCTTCCAGACCTCGTGGTTTCTGGAATCAACGTGGGCGAGAACATAAGCACTGACTCTGCCATGACCTCTGGTACGATAGGGGCGGCATTCGAGGCTGCAGGATATGGTGTACCCTCCATAGCCATCTCCACACAGGTGGTGGAGGAGAGCCACAAGTTCGGGGATGGGAGAGGGTATGAGGGGGATTTTGAGGTATGTGCCTCATTGCTCAGGCGCATCTCAGCGCGCACAATCGAGAAGGGCTTTCCAGAGGGTGTGGACGTGCTCAACATCAACGTGCCCCATGGTGCAGACGAGCACACAGGGGTTGAAATCACGAGGCTGGCAAGAAAGCTGTTTAAGACCGATGTGGAGGAGAGAAACGACCCCAGGGGGAGGCCCTACTACTGGATATCTGGAGGGCTCATCGTCAATGGCGAGGAGGGGACGGACAGCTGGGCACTCTACGTGAGGCGGAGCATCTCCATAACACCCCTCTCGCTCGACATGAGCGTGAGTGTGGATAAGGATGAGCTGCTGAGCCTCTTGAAGTAGGCTCTACTTTATGCCCTCCTCGAGCAGCAGGGCAATGTCCTTCATGGGCACCTCCACTCCGCTCTTTTGGCTCACCCCCTCGAGGTGGTACAGGCAGAAGGGACAGTACGTGACCATCACCCCTGACGTCTCACTCGCCTTTTGGAGATGGAGCATGCCTATGGCATCTGCAATCTCTGGATAGTTGGGCTTCACACCAGCTGGCGCCCCACAGCACACAGTGTGCTTGTCGAACATCTCTTTCATCTCAATGCCCATGCTGGCGAGAATCTCCCTCGGCACATCGTACATGTGCCGCAGGGGGCACGCATCCTTTAGCGTGGCCGTGCCATCGATCTGCTTTGGTTTGAGCTTGCCCTCCTCGATGAGCTGCTTGAACACCTCTATCGATGCCACTACCTCGAACTTGGTGTCGCGGTATAGCTTGGGATACTGGAACTTGAGCACACCATAGCATGCTGGACAGGACACGATGAGCTGCTTTATGCCCAGCGACTCGATGTAGTTCACATAGTTCTTGGCATACTCCCTTGCCTCGTCGAGGTGTCCGTTGTCTATCATGAAGAGCCCGCAGCACTGCTCCTCCTCCAGTATCCTCGGCTCGATGCCACACGAGTTTAGCACCCGAATGGTCGCCTGCGCAATCTCTGGATGCTTGAACGCCACCCAGCACCCAGCCATGTAGCCTACGTCGGCGTCTTTTGAGAGCTTCAGGTCATCTGTTATCCAGTCCAGCCTCTTGGAGTTGTCGAACCCACCCGGGTTTTTCTTTTCGAGGATGTTGGACACGATGTGCTTCGTTCTCTCTGGCTCTCTTCCCTGCTCTGCGAGCAGCTCTCTCTCGTGCTGGATTATGTCGGATATGGGTATGTGCTCAGGACACACATCATCGCACACCCCACACCTCGTGCAGAGGTAGATGGTATCGAACTCGTCCTTTTCGAGCGCTTCTCCCGCAGCTATCTTGGAGAGCAGCTTTATCTTGCTGTCTGGCGTGTAGGTGGAGTTGTCCGATACCATGGATATGGGACACACCTCTCCACACTTCCCACAGTCTATGCACGAATCAACGGCAGCCTGACAGGGATCCATTTTTCCCACCTTGGGTTAGTTTGATATAGCACGATAAATATGTTATGTTAGGCTTGCCTAAGGTGGTTGTGGTGTATGGCTCGGAGCTCGAGGATATCAGGAAGGAGCTTGAGTGGGAGGAAAAGGCACGCAGGCTGCTTGGCGTGAGAAGGGACGCCACCCACCACGAAATCAAGAGGGCATACTGGCTGCGTGCGATGGAGTGCCACCCAGATAGGGTGGAGGGGGGAGACCCCGAGCGGTTTATGATGCTCTCCGAGGCATATGAGTATCTGACAACAAGGCGCAACAACGACCGCTACAGCTTTCACACGCGTGAGGTGAAGGAGAGGGAGGACTACGTTAGCTGGTGGAGAAAGCAGTTCTTTGAGTGATGCGAGGCGCTATGTGGGGTTTTACGACACCCCCCTTGGGAGAAGCATACTTTTGAGAGAGCGTGAGCTCATTCAGAGAGAGCTTGTGGGCTGTGGGTGCGTGCTCGATGTGGGCTGTGGGCCCGGGGTGTTCGAGGGCATCTTGGATATGAGGATGGTGGGGCTGGACATGGACAGAAACATGCTGCACTTGGCCCCCCATCACGCCACGTGCACGTTTGTGCAGGGGATGGCAGAGCACCTGCCGTTCGGGGAGCAGAGCTTCGATGGGGTGGTGTGTATAACGTCGCTGGAGTTCATGGAGGATGTGGATGCTGCGCTCGGGGAGGCTCACAGGGTGCTCTCATCAGGGGGAAGGCTGCTCGCGCTCGTGCTGAACCCCCTCTCCGAGTACGTTGAGAGGAGGAGAAGGGAGGGAGGATACTTTGCGAGGATAAGGCACACGCCAGAGGAAATCGTGAGGAGGGCTCGTGCGCACTTTGCCCTCGGATGGGAATACTGGTTGGGAATATCTGAGGAGGCGGTGTACGATTCTCAGAGCCCACGGGAGGCTGCCCTGTGTGTGATAAAGGGGGTAAAACTATCTTAGGCACCCTCTGCCACATAGAACCTCTTTCCCTCCAGCATCCTCATGCTCACCCTGCCATCTGAGAGCAGCACCGAGAGGTGCTTTAGCAGCTCCTTATCGTTGAGCCCAGTGGCTGCCATGAGGTCATCGAGGGTGCAGGGCCTTATCCTCAGCATGCCAAGGATGAGCTCGAGCCTGCCCTGTGCGTGCACCACCTCCGCCTCAGGCTCTGCCTCGGGCACGATTTTCGTGGGCACAGAGCATTCGCTCTCAATTTTTATGGCAATCTCCCTGAGTCGTGAGGGCTCAAGAGCCCTGACGTACCTCTCTGCCGGTGGTCTCGTCGGGGTGTTGAGGTGCACCTCGGCTGGTTGTATTGTGGCTATGCATGATATGAGGTGCTCAAGGGAGGTGGGGGTGGTGTTGCTCACACCTCCCTCGATGAGCATGACCTCCAGCCACACCCTCTGCTCTGCCGAAAGCCGTCTCAGGGCGGTGAGGACATTCTCCAGCCTTATGCCCCTCGCGGGCCTGTTCACCCTTTTCAGTGTCCCCTCATCCCCTCCATCGAGAGAGGGCAGTACCACGTCGAACTTGCACGCCGCCTCGAACACCGATGGACGGGTGAGCAGCGATGAGTTGGTGATGAGGGCACAGGGCACATCGGTGAGCTCCCTTATGCCCTCGATGAGTGCTCCAAGCTCTGGGTTGAGCGTGGGCTCCCCGCTTCCCGCAGCCGTGATGTAGTCCACCCTTGGGCACTGTGAAAGCACCCCTTCGAGTTCGCAGAGCACCTTGGAGGCGCTCGGAAATGCTATGCCCTCTGGGCCGGACACCACGTGCTTTTTGCTTCCGAGCTGGCAGTACACGCAGTTGAACGTGCACGTGAGTCTTGGTATGATATCGAGTCCCAGCGAAGCACCCAGCCTCTTGGAGGGCACTGGACCGTACACGTACATCTAACTCACCAGCCCAAAACCCTCACTCCTTGGGATAGCTAATCCTGATGGAGTCTGCAAGTGCCTCTTTGTCCAGCTTTCCAGCCTCCATCATGCATGCGAGGGTCATGGCGAGGGGGGCAAAGCATATGGGGGTAAACTTGAGCTCGTCTGCTATCTCATACACCCTCGTGGCGTCGTGCTCTGCAATCTCTTCGGGTCCAATCTCGGGCAGCTTCTCTCTCACCCCTCTGAGATGGGGACAGTTGGTGGCAAAGCTAATCTTTATCTTGCCCTCTGGTGTTTTCTTAGCCCTCACGAGTATCACATAATCACACAGGGGCGTGTTCACCCTCACCTTGGATACATCTTTCTTACCATCCCCATCCTTCTGGGGAACCTCTATCGTGATGGTGGATTTGTGGGCAAGAGACTTGGCTATCATGTCTGCCTCGAGCCACCAGGCGTTGATGATTGCAGTGGGCACTGGGCAGGTGGCTGGCACGTTGTTGTCCACGGCACACTCATATACATCACTCATAACATGGTAGAGGTCTTCCATCTCCGTCTCCATGTAGTTCAAGTCCTCTGCGAAGCTTTGAAGGTGAGGGCACTCTGTCTTGAGCTCTGCCCTGAAGATACCTTCATCATCTCTCCAGCCCTTTATAAGGGCAGTGTGCCCACAGATGGGGTCTTCCACCTTTACCCTCGATACCATCATTTCACCTGTATGAATGGTTGCATCTATCAGTATATAATATTAAGCTAATGCACCTCCTCATCACGGGGCATGAACACCACCGTCTGGGGCTCCATACCCTCTATGAGCCCCTGTGCCACCATTCCCGCCGCAATCCAGCATGCGGTCATGAGGGCTGGAGGCACAAAGCTAAAGGGAGAGAGCCCCACGTCCTCGGCGGCCTCCAGCATCCCCTCGGGGTTTGCCCTGCACAGCGAGGACACCGAAAGCTCGGAAACCTCCTCCCCAAAGGCCACGACATCCTCGCAATTGCTCTTTATTCTCGTTATTACCACATCATCCTTCTGCTTTGCTCTGATAAGAGTGGTACACTCCCCCAGTGTCTCGTGCACCCTCACCTTGGATGACCCTGTGGCAGGCCGAGTGCCCTGCTTTCTCTCTGGTGCGAGATGGATGGTGGTGGGTGGAGCACTCTCGGCTCTCTTTTTTTCGATTAGACCAGTGGCTATCATGCATGCGGCGATGATGGCAGGCGGGATGAGGCAGTTGGAGTGCACCCTCGCCTCGGCCACCGCATCATACATCCCGCCGGCGTTCACATATCGAAGGTCTGCTGTGGTGAACTCGGGCAACAGCTCAACCATTCTCTCTATCAGCCTGCACCCACTCTTCACGCCCACCCTTATGCTGCCTTGGGGGGTGAGCTGTGCACTTATGAGCGCGTTGTGCCCGCAGAGCGGATTGTTCACGAGCACCCTTGCCACAAGCCTTTCAGAGGGCGAGATTCTCGGAATATATGCCCTTTCGAGTTCTGGGTTCCTCACCCTGATTCTTCTCATCTGGATACCCTCTGGGGAAACAATTTTGATTAGTTATCAAATTACTAAACAAAACTCGTCTTTGCCGGTACTTAAGGATTTCTGAGCTCTTGAGTGTGCTGACTGACTCCGGCGCCCCCACGGGGGTGGCCATCGTGGAGGAGGGAGACCCCTCACCTGCTAAAGTCGAAGTTCTCTCTTACGATTTTGAGGGCGCAGTACTCGCCGCACATCGTGCACACTTCGGGGTCCTCGGGATATCTCGAGGCTCTTATCCCCCTTGCGGTGGTCGAGTCAATGGCATATTTCATCTGGCTTGCCCAGTCGAGGTCTCTTCTGGCCCTTCCCATGGCGAGGTCCATGTCCATCTTGCCCAGCTTCACCATGTCGCCGGCATGGGCCGCTATGCGCGCACATATCACGCCGAGGCGAGTGTCCTCCACGTTGGGCAGGGCAAGATGCTCTGCCGGCGTCACGTAACATATGAAGTCAGCGCCCGCAGCGCTGGACATGGCCGCCCCAATCGAGGCCACGACGTGGTCGTATCCAGGCGCGATGTCGGTCACCACGGGCCCAAGCATGTAGAAGGGCTTGTGGCCGCTCATCTCCTTCATCACCCTGACGTTCGCCTCGATGTGGTTGATGGGAATATGCCCGGGCCCCTCGATGATGGTCTGCACACCGAACTCATGTGCCCTGTCCGCAAGCTCACAGTTTATTATGAGCTCCTGCATCTGGGCACGGTCCAGCGAGTCGTGCACTGCTCCTGCTCTCATGCCGTTTCCGCAGGAGAGGGTGACCTCGTGCTCCTTCAGTATCTCGAGAAGGTAGTCGAACTCGCTGTACAGTGGGTTCTCCTTCTCGTTATGCAGCATCCATGCCGACATGAATGCCCCTCCCCTCGAGCACAGGCCTCCATAGCGTCCGTGCCTCTTGAGCCTCTCCAGCGTCATCCAGTTCACACCCGTGTGGATGGCCATGAAGTTGGTGCCCATCTTGGCCTGCTCCTCGATGATCCTGAAGAGGTCGTCCTCCTCCATGAGCACTGCAGCTCCCTTCTTTCGGATGGCCTCGATGAACGCCTCGTACAGCGGGACGCTTCCCACCGACAGCGTGGTCGCCTCAATCACCCTTCTTCTGATCTCTCTCAAGTCGCCTCCAGTGGAAAGCTCCATGAGGGTGTCAGCACCACTCTGCTGGGCCACTTTGGCCTTCTCCACCTCCATGTCCACATCCACGATGTCAGAGGATGTTCCCACAGAGGCATTTACCTTCGTTCGGATCCCCTCACCTATTCCACAAATCTCGACCTCTCTGTAGGGTGAGATGGGCATCACGATCCTTCCGCTGGCCACCCCGCGTCTTATGAACTCTGGGTCAACACCCTCTTTCTCGGCAACTATTCGCATCTCTTCCGTGATGATTCCTCTCTTTGCCTCCTCTATTAGCCCCATGTGAACTATCTCCGGGGTTGACACTGTGTTCCCCACTCTTAAAAAAGGTGCTGTTTGAGCATGCCCAATCGTTGGGCCTGTGGCCATCTTCTGTCGATTATGTGAGTTTTCAGACTGAAAGGTGTGTTGGAAGGGAGAAGTGGGGCCGCGGAGATTTGAACTCCGGTCTCAGGACCCCCAGTCCTGAAGGATGGTCCAAGCTACCCTACGGCCCCGCTGTGTGTGCACCGTTGCACAGGGCAGTATAAATCTCTTCCGCTGCTGCCCTCATTCTTTACGCCACTCTTTTGCCACCCACTTGAGGCAGGGTTGATCTGAGGTTATTCAAAAAGTGCTGGGACATAACTCTAAAACGACAGAGATTTATACTCATGTTAGCACCAAGAATTTGAGTAAGATTAGAAGCCCACTGGACATGCTTGGGGTGAGAGGCATCCAGAATGAGTATATATGCAATACAGGTATAATCCCAAATTGGGATGATATACGCAATGCGTATATGAACGAGTTGTCCGAAATCGTGGACGAAAGGGACTCAATATTCTGAAGGAAGGATACCATGACCACATGTGATGAAATATATCAAATTTTGAAAAATCCTGAGAAAGAAACAATGAAAATCGAATTCAAAGAATCAGAGAAACTACGAAGTGGAGAAGGTCAGAGGGATATAGGCTATGAAATTGTGGCATTAGCAAATCGTTATGGAGGTAAATTATTAATAGGAGTCAAAAAAGATGCAACTCTTGAAGGTAGAGGGATATTTGATGATAAAGGTATAGACCATTATAAGAACATTATTGATAATATTTGTCACAATACGATTAGCCCAATAGTTGAATACGATATAGAATTCTTACAATGCCCTGATGGAGATATTATGGTTGTAAATATCCCAAAAAGGAAAGGCATTCCTCATGCATATATTGTTTCAAGAGAAGGGCCAGAAATTAAGAATAGGATCTATTATATTCGAACAAGTCATGGAAAAAGGTTAGTTAGTGACAGACAACTGGAATGGCTATTTAGTCATCAAGAAGACCCTGATTTTACATTTCCATTCAGAATTGTTATCAACTATTACAAGGACTCACTTGGAATTCCAGGTCCTATATATCAACCAAGTTGTATTTTTAACTACATAAGTTTTGTGAACAGTATACCTAAAAATGATATTAAGACCTTAACAAAGAATTGGGACACTGTTCAATCATTTTTTATAGAGATTACACCTTACGCTCTCCTCCATTCATTTTCATGGCTTTTTGCACACTCATGGCTAATAGAAATTCGTAGACATGAGGGAAAGATTTCTTCCGGTCCAATACCCAAGAGCGTAAGTTCTAGGAAGATTTCTGTTAAAGACCTACCAAAACCATCAAAAGACTCTATAATTGCATCCCTATCATGGGATTTTTCAAAAATATTTGAAAGTGCTGGATTTCTAGATTTTTGCATACCGTCAAATACAGAATTGCAAATTCAATATGAGAGTAAAGGGAAAAAATCGCAATTATCGTTGAAACATAACGATTTTAGTTTTGATATTGTCTTCCAGTTCTCCTCGATGTGTGCAGGTCTTCATTTTACACACCCTCAAAGGGCTGTATTAATGGATCGTAAACCGATTGAAGGTCAAGAGAAAATGCATAAATTATACCAATCTATCGAAATGGACTGTGTATTTAAAGCATCATTTAATTTTCCGGAAGAGAACGTCGAGTTGTTCAACGATTATTATCACTATGCGAATACAATAAAAGACCATTTGGAAAATGATTGGGACTACGATCGTTTCATAGAAAAATTGCCTCATCATAAACTCTACGTTATTGACAATAAATTGAACGATATTCTAAGAATATTGGAGGAAAAACTATGAAAGTTGAGAGGCCATGCCAGACTAAAATTACAGAACAAAATCTAAAAGCAAAAATGATGCCCTTTCGTCCACGACTCTCGCCAACTTCGTTGGCTCGGTGCTACCGTACTCGAACAACAAGCGGGCATCTGGCTTTAGCACTTCGTGCTTTCGCCCAAATCCTCTTGCGAGGACTTCAGATAGCCGCTGGACGTTATCTGCCATTGTCAAGGGGGTGTTATAAATGAAAAGCCTAAAATCCCTTTGTATTAGTTTATCAAGAGCCGAAACAGAAAAGGAAGTAATTGACTTATTGAAAGAATGGGGATATTGGGATGATTCTAGTGCATGGAGATACTATGGAGACAACGAAAATAACTTTGCTACAATAGGTAATCAACAAAGTGCACCAGATTCTGCTTTAGTTGAAAAAATTGTAAATTCTGTGGATGCTATGCTAATGAGGGAGTGCCTTCGAAGGGGAATTGATCCAGAAGGGGATGAAGCTCCTCCAACCACCGAAGATGCATTGGAGGAATTTTTTGGTATCAGGCATGGTATGCTAACAAATTTATTACCTAAAAAGAGACGAGAATTAGCTGAAAATATCATGATAGTGGCAACTGGTAAAAAGTCTAATCCAAATTATTCAATTATTGATAAAGGAGAGGGGCAAACTCCTAAGAAGATGTCTGAAACATTTTTATCCTTAACAAAATCAAACAAATTGCGTATACCTTTTGTTCAAGGTAAATTTAATATGGGTGGCACTGGTGCCTTACAATTTTGTGGAAAACATAATTTACAACTTATTATATCTCGAAGAGATCCACAAATAGTAAAGATAGAAGGTAACGATGGAACTTCTGACTATTGGGGGTTTACGGTCATTAGACGTGTAGATCCCGAGAAGGGAATGAAAAGTTCTACTTTTAAATATTTAGCTCCCCACGGGAATATACCTATGTTTAAAGCTAAGAGCCTTCCACTTTTACCAGGAGAGTATCCAAATCCATGGGGGCAACATTTAGAGTGGGGAACATTTATTAAATTATATGAATACCAATTGGTGGGTCTTAAAACAGCTGTTTACTTTGATTTATATTACCGGCTGGCAGTTTTGGTGCCTAATATAGCTCTACCTATTTTACTTGTTGAAAGGAGGAGAGGATACACTGCTCAAGCTTATGACATTGTTCTATCTGGTTTAAGCGTTAGGTTAGAAGAAGATAAGTACAGGAATATCGAAGATGGTTTTCCCAGTTCCGCCACTCTTAAAGTTAAAGGACAGGAAATGAAGCTTCAGATATTTGTCTTTAAACCTGGTAAGGAAACACATTATAAGACGAGAAAGGAAGGAATAATCTTTACTGTAAATGGTCAGGCACATGGATTCATACACGATTCGTTTTTTACTAGAAAATCTGTCGGTATGTCGTATCTTGCAGACTCCCTACTTATAATAGCCGATTGTACAAAATTTAGTGGTAGAACCAGAGAAGATCTTTTTATGAATAGTAGAGATAGATTGAGAGAGGGAGAATTAAAAAAAGAAATAGAAGAAAAAATAGCGGAATTAATTAAAAAACATCAGGGTTTAAGAGAGTTAAAAGAACGACGCAGACGAGAGGAAATAGAGGGAAAAATAGGCGATGCGAAACCCTTAGTGAAAGTAATAGAGAAGGTAATTAAAAACTCTCCTACTCTCTCGAAGTTATTTGTAGAGGGGGTTAAAATAACAAACCCATTTAACCTTGCTCCTGCAGGAGTTAAAGAAGAAATTTTCAAAGGTAAACAATTTAAACAATTTCCTACCTATTTTGAGTTAACAAAGGAGTTCACAATTCACAAACCAAAACACTGTCCGCAGAACCAGAGATTTAGAGTGCAATTTGAAACAGATGCCGAAAATAATTACTTCGCAAGGGCAAGGGATTTATACCCCGGAGAATTTAAATTATTCTTAGATAAAACCGAGGTAGAAGATAAAGATTATACATTGAATCTTTGGAACGGAATTGCAAATCTAACTGTATCGCTACCTGAGGATTGTAAAGTGGGTGATTTACTAGAATATGTAGCAGAAGTCAATGATATTTCTCGTGTAAATCCTTTTTTGATTGAATTTTATGTAATCGTTGATCCGCCAGTTCAAAAGAAGAGCGGAAAACCTGGAAAGAGGATTCAACCTCCAGGTGAGGAAGGAGAAAAGAGGAAGAAACCATCAGCATTTGATATACCCAATATAATACCAGTAAAAAAAGATGAGTGGGATAAATATGGCTTCGATGAAGAAAGCGCATTAAAAGTAATGGATTCAGGCGAAAATGGATACGATTTCTACATCAATATGGATAATATATATCTACTGACAGAAATAAAAGGACGGTTTAAAACAGATCCCAAGATATTAGAAGCACAATACAAATATGGCATGGTGCTCATTGGGATGTCTCTTCTTAAGGAATTAAAAGAAAAAGAAGAGGAATCTATTTATGAAAAAGTATACGAAATAACAAAGGCAATATCCCCAGTTTTGCTCCCAATGATTGCCACACTTGGTACATTAGAGGAGGAATAAAAAATGGCAATGGCAGATAACAGCGGACACACGGCTCCGCTTCGCTCCGCCCAAATTCGGTTTGCCGAACTTCTTTTACACCGAGAACCGTTAAGTGAAGTTCCTATCTCATTTAATTGATTTGCCTTGAGTGCATTGAACTCATCCTCACATTCTCACCATTCTTATGCAACACCACAAATTGCTCACCCCCTTTCTCTCGGTGTTCTGAAGAGCACATCCTCCACCCAGCTCACGATGTCTCCCGTTCCCCCCACACTCACACCCTCTATTCTCTTTAGCCTCTCGATGTTCTCGAGGTCTATCTGCCTTGGTGTGAGCACTGCCTCCATCCTTCTGATGGCTCCATGGGGGCATGCCTCAACGCACACCCCACACCCCGTACACAGCGAGGTGTCTATGCCCGTCCCATGCCCTCTTATAGCTCCCGTGGGACACACGGACCCAGCGTGGCAGCACTCACAGCCCACACACAACGCGCGGTCAATGAGGTATGGCGTTTGTGAAGCAACCGTCTCAGCATGGGCATCCACGGGCACGATGAGGGTGGGTACCCTCGACTTGGTGGCCATTGCGATGCAGTTGCTCACGAGCGAGTCTGCAATGCCGTACACCGCCTTTGCCACCGTGTTCGAGGTGGCGGGACTCACCACCAGCGCCCTGTACCTTCCTATCTGAAACCTTCCGCTCTTGGGATAGCTGCTCCTGTGCTCATCCACGAACACCTCCTCGAGGTAGCCACCTTTCGAGATGTTGCCGATTCTCTCGAGCACACCATAGAGCCTGCACACCTCCACCGCTGCAGCAGAAAGAAAGGTGGTAATCTTAAGGCCCGGATGGCGGGCTTTGAGGACACTCACCGCTTCGATGCTATCGGTTAGCAGGTGTCCAGCACCTGTAATTGCCCACGCAATGCACAGCTCGTCTCCCAAGCTCAAGCCCCTCACATCCCTTCGTGGTGCATGCTAATCAACATTGTGATGTTTTGGTGAGCATCTTGCTCTTGTGGTACTCGCCTTGGTGTCTTCCAGTCCGCCCGTGAGGTGAAGCTCACAGTGCCAATGCATCCGATGGATACTTTGGGATGCGGTCAACTCGAACGATGCAAACCTCATCAAGGATGGAGTGTATGGCGAGAGCACACGGTAAGGTGTGCCATCAGAAAATGGTTCAAATTTGACAACAAACGGTGGAATATGTGGGTTGTGAACTCTTAAATGGATAATCATGGCAAATCTTTTAAATATTAGTTGGCAGATGCGCTCACATGGTCTCCACGTTCACACTCTCCATAACGGTGCTCGTGTACCTCATGGCAGTGTTTTATCTGAGCTGGTATGGGTATAAGCGCACCCGTGAGGTCGAGGACTTCATGGTGGCGGGAAGGAAGGCTCATCCCTTTGTGGTGGCGATCTCCTATGGCTCCACGTTCATCTCGACTTCCGCAATCGTGGGCTTTGGAGGTGTGGCTGGGCTGTTCGGAATGGGACTGCTCTGGCTCACCTTTCTCAACATCTTCGTTGGTATCTTCATCGCATTCGTGTTGTTTGGCACCCGTACGCGAAAGATGGGTAAGAACCTCGGCGCTGTCACGTTTCCAGAGCTCATGGGAAAGCGGTTCAACTCCCGCTTCATACAGGGCTTCTCTGGTATACTGATTTTCCTGTTCATGCCCCTGTATGCGGGCATCATCCTCATCGGTGCCGCACGCTTCATAGAGGTCTCCCTTAACTTGGACTATAACGTGGCGCTGCTGATATTCACCATCATAATAGCCGCCTACGTGATCACGGGCGGCATCATCGCCGTGATGTACACCGAGGCCCTGCAGGGCACCATAATGTTCGTGGGCATGGCGCTGCTGCTGGTGCTCACGTACATCAAGCTGGGGGGTGTCACGGCTGCCCATCAGGCGCTCACCGATCTTGCTCCACTCGCCCCAGCATCGCTGACGGCAGGGGGTTTTACTGGATGGACATCTTTCCCCACGTTTGGCTCTCCCATCTGGTGGACGCTGGTGTCCACCATCATCTTGGGAGTGGGCATAGGCGTGCTCGCCCAGCCCCAGCTCGCCGTTAGGTTCATGACTGCCTCATCTAAAAAGAGCCTGTACAAGGCAGTGGCCATAGGCGGGGTGTTCATCTTCATGATGACCGGAGTGGCGTTCATCGTCGGGGCGCTGTCCAACCTGTACTTCTACCGCACGCAGGGCGTGATTGCCGTGGTGGCAGCGGGAGGCAACATCGACAAGATCATCCCCATGTACATCAGCTCGGCCATGCCCGAGTTCTTTGTGGTGCTGTTCATGCTCACACTGCTCGCAGCCGCCATGTCCACCCTCTCATCTCAGTTCCACGTGATGGGCACCTCAATAGGCCACGACTTCTATCGGGAGTTCATCAGGAAGGGAAAGATAGGGCTGACAATCCCAATCACGAGAGTGGGCATCATGGTGACCATCTTCATCTCGGTGGTGCTCGCCTACGTCCTTCCGATAAGCATCATAGCCAGAGCCACCGCCATCTTCTTTGGGCTGTGTGCCGCTGCGTTCCTGCCCATGTACATCGGAGCGCTGTTCTGGAAGAGGATGACGAGGGCTGGGGCAATAGCGAGCCTGCTGGTGGGCACCGTCTCCTCCCTGTTCTGGCTCACCTTTGTGCATGCCAAGGAGGCCACTGCACTCGGAATATGCAAGGCGTTGTTTGGCATGGATACGCTGCTCACGGGCACGTGGACTGTTGTGGACCCAATTCTGGTGGCACTTCCAATATCGCTCGTGGTCGCCTTTGGCGTCTCGTTGCTCACAACGCCAATGGACGAGACGCATCTCGATGAGTGTTTCAGGGGAATAGAGGAGTGATATGATGCTGGGAATACCGGACTTCTGGGTGCTTCTGGGGTTTGTGCTGTGCATCATCAGCACGGTGCTGTGTGTGGTGTACGGGGCGATGTACTGGAGCGCTCCCGAGGACGATGAGGAGTGAAGGGGCAGTTGTAGATGGGTGAGCTAAACATCCTCATAGCGGGTGTTGGTGGGCAGGGGGCCATCCTGATGTCCAACGTGATTGGCAGAGCCGCCATACTGAGCGGACGCCACGTGCTCTCCTCGGAGACTCATGGCATGGCTCAGCGAGGTGGAAGCGTGGTCACCCACGTGAGAATTGATGCCAGGAGCCCCCTGATACCCAAGGGTGCATGCGACGTGCTGGCTGGGCTCGAGCCCTTGGAGGCTCTGAGGGCTGCGTCCTATGTGGGAAAGCACACTCACGTGGTGCTCAACACCCACCCCCTCTTTCCCACCTCCGTGCTCAGAGGGGATGGGGTGTATCCAGACATGGACGATGTAGTGAGTCATTTTGAGAAGTTCTGTGCCCACACCTTTGCGTTTGATGCCACACGCGTGGCGGCCTCATTGGGGAGCACGAGGGCGACCAACAGCGTGATGCTCGGCGCCATGAGCCATATCCTGACACTGGAGGAGGACGCCCTCGTGCACGCCCTTGTTGAGAGTGTCCCACCCCGCACCGCAGAGCTCAACAGAAAGGCTTTTGAGCATGGCAAGAGGGCATTGCTCAGCTCGAGGTGAGACGGTGGCGTTCTGGAACGAGAAGATAGAGACCATGGATAGGCGGGAGCTGGAGAGCCTGCAGTCAGAACGGCTTAGGCATACGGTGCAAAGGGTGTACGAGCGCGTCCCCTTCTACAGGCGCAGGCTCGATGAGGCCAACGTGCGCCCAGAGGACATCCATGGAATAGAGGACATCACCCGCCTCCCCTTCACCACCGACATCGAGCACTGGGCAGAGCTGATGGCTCGCAACTTCGCAATGGTGGGCGTGAGCAGCGAGGATGTATTCCAGAACGCCGCGAACTATGGGCTGTTCACAGGAGGGCTGGGCATCCACTATGGGATAGAGCGGATAGGGGCGACCGCAGTCCCCAGCGGCACTGGGAACACCATCCGCCAGCTCGAGCTCATGCGGGACTTTGGTGTCACAGTGCTCCACTGCACCCCCTCCTATGCCCTCTATCTCTCAGAGGTCGCCTCGGAGATGGGCATCATAGACGAGCTAAGGCTTCGCATAGGGTGCTTTGGAGCAGAACCATGGTCGTCATCCACCAGAAGAGAGCTCGAGGATGCACTGCACTGCAAAGCATACGACTCTTATGGACTCTCTGAGATGTATGGGCCAGGGGTGGCATTCGAGTGCACAGAGCAGGATGGTCTGCACATCTGGGAGGACTACTTTTTTGTGGAGGTGATAGACCCGAAGACTGGGGAGCAGGTGGCAGAGGGTGAGAAGGGCGAGCTCGTGCTCACCTCGCTGAGAAAGGAGGCGATGCCCCTCATTCGCTACCGCACTGGCGACATCACCCGTCTTCTCGAGGATGAGTGTGCGTGTGGGCGCACAATGCGGCGCATCTCCAGGGTGCTGGGAAGGGCCGACGATATGCTCATCGTGCGGGGCATAAACGTGTTTCCAAGCCAGATCGAGGAGGTGCTCATGAACATCAAGGAGATTGGGGACCAGTACCAGGTGATAGTGGACAGAAAGAGGCACCAGCTCGATGAGATAGTGGTGAGGGTGGAGCTCAATGAGCACAGCTTCACGGGCGAAATCACAGACCTGCAGCGGTTAAGGGAGTATGTTGAGCACAGGCTGAGGGACATGCTAAACTTGCGAACCCGTGTGGAGCTCGTGGAAAAGGGCACGATAGAGCGCACCGCTGGAAAGGCCAAGAGGATACTCGACCTGAGAAAGCTGGATGGTGATTGGCAATGATGGACTACTGGGACCCCCTTGTCGAGAGAATGCCAGAAGATGAGCTGAGGGAGCACCAGTCAAAGCGGCTTAGGCATCTCGTGGACTATGTGTATCACCACTCTACCTTCTACAGGCGCAGGCTCGATGAGGCCAACGTGCGCCCAGAGGACATCCATGGAATAGAGGACATCACCCGCCTCCCCTTCACCACCTACACCCACAGCGACCTCAAGTACTGGAGCCTCTCCCTCGCCAGAGCCCTGACATCCATAGGATGTGGAAGGCGGGACGTGATTCAGGTTGGCTATGGTTATGGGCTGTTCACGGGCGGGCTTGGGCTTCACTATGGGGCAGAGATGATAGGGGCGTCGGTGATTCCCACGAGTGCTGGCAACACCGAGCGTCAGATAGAGCTCATGCAGGACCTCAAGACCACTGCCATCGCATGCACTCCGTCCTACTTCCTCCACATAATGGAGGTGGCGGAGGGCATGGGTGTGGACATCGAAAGGGACACCCAGCTCAAAAAGGGAATATTCGGAGCCGAGCCATGGTCTGACGAGACCAGAAAAAGGATAGAAAGAGAGAGTGGAATTGATGCCTACGACATCTACGGCACCTCGGAGCTCTCTGGACCGCTGTTTACAGAGTGCATCCACAAATGTGGCATCCACATATGGGGAGACATGTTCTATCCAGAGGTCATAGACCCCAAGACCCAAGAGCCCGTTGGCGATGGGGAGAAGGGCGAGCTGGTAATCACCACACTGACCAAGGAGGCGTTGCCTCTCATCAGATACCGCATAGGCGACATCACCATTCTGGAGAGCGAGAGATGCGAGTGTGGACGCACGCACCCCAGAATCATGCGCATTCTTGGGAGATCCGATGACATGCTGGTGGTCAGGGGTGTGAACATATTTCCGAGCCAGGTCGAGGACGTGCTCATGCGCATTCCAGAGGTTGGGGAGCACTTCCAGATCATCGTGGACCGTGATGGAGCGCTGGATGTGATGACCGTGCAGGTGGAGGTCACGCCGCAGATGTTCAGCGACCGCGTGGGCGACCTCATGCGGCTCAAGAACCACATCGCCGCCCGCCTAAGGAGCGTGCTCAACGTGAGCACCAATGTGGAGCTGGTGGAGCACGGCACGCTTCCAAGGTCAATGGGCAAGGCGAAGAAGGTGATAGACAGGCGCAAGAACATTTAGGGGATGGAAGGTATGATAAGAAGCGAGATAGTAACCCAGATATCGCTCTTTGCAGAAAATAAGCCGGGAAGGATGTACAAGGTGTTTGAAACGCTGATGCAGGCTGATGTGGAGGTGCTGGCGTTCACCATTGCCGAGGCTGGCACATTTGGAGTGTTTCACATGGTGGTGGACAAGCCAGATGAGGCCTACAGCGCCCTGTCCAATGCGGGCTTTACCGTTTCGAGAACAAAGATACTCGGTGTGGAGCTCAAGAGCATCCACGACAGCCTGTACTGGATATCCAAGAAGCTTGCGGAGAACGATATCAGCGTGGACTACGCCTACACCTCGATGTCCAAGCAGAAGAACCCATACCTCGTGATGCGGGTGAGCGACAGCGAGAGGGCCAAGCAGGTGCTCGATGAGGGCGCTTAAATACCATCGATGAGGGCACTTAAATACCATTACTCTGATTTGAGGGTGTATGGCGCGAGCTGCCAGTGCCAGGAGGAAGACGAGCGAGACAGACATCAGCGTTCAGCTCGACATCGATGGTGGCGGTGCATCCAAGATATCCACGGGCATCCCATTTTTGGACCACATGCTCACAACTCTTGCAACCCACTCTGGGTTCGACCTCGTGGTGGATGCAAAGGGGGACATCGAGGTGGACGTGCACCACACGATGGAGGATGTGGCGATTGTGCTGGGAGATGTGCTCGATGAGGCTCTCTCTGAGAGAGGGGACATAGCGAGGTTTGCCCATGCGGTGGTGCCCATGGATGAAGCACTCTCGCTTGCGGCAGTTGACCTCGCGACACGCAGCTACCTCGTGTTCGATGTGCCCCTCGAGTGGGGACAGGTGGGCGGGGTGCCAGCCGAGCTGTTTGAGCACTTCTTTGACACACTCACCAGAAATGCCCGATTCACGCTGCACATCATCACGAGGGGAAGAGACCGCCACCACATCGTGGAGGCGTCATTCAAGGCAACAGCCCTCGCCCTCGGGCAGGCCACCCGTCCCATAGGTGGTGGGGCAAGGAGCACCAAGGGAGTGCTGTAGGCCCAAATGTCGCTGTGCGTGTACCTCCATCCCAGAAAGTCGAGTGTGCGCCTCTATCCTCTCTCCTCTCGCAGGGGCACGCCCAAGCTCGTGGGAGTGCTCTATTTTGGCAGAACCCAGAGGGGGCATCGCCCAGTTCGCTTTCAGGTGATGAGGGGGGAGAGGATAGAGTCCAGAGACCCGAGGGAGGCGCTGGAGCTGCTCAGGAGAGCATCGTCCCTCTGTGTGGTGGATGAGCCAGCGCATGCCACCACGCAGGCCCTCCGCGACATGCTCTCCGCATATCAGCTCACAGCCACCCCGGTGCAGGTGTGTCGGCACTGTCTTGCCCGTGGCACCATCACGCCAAGGGATGGCAGCTTTGTTCGCTATGGTGGTGAGCACATATGCTTCTCCTGTGCATCAGCCGAGCTGGAGCTGGAGCTTGCCACCCTCCTCTCTGCCACCCGCGGCTCTGCTGCTGCACGATATATGCGCTCGTTGCTCTCAAGGGTGAGGGACCTCGATGCGGTGCTCGCCCAGCTCACTCCCGAGGGAGTGAGGGATGAGCTCTCGCTCGTGGACGTGCTGGAGGCGGTGGACGAGCACACTGACATCTCATGGGCAGATGTCCCGCTGCATCCCCATCTTAAAAAGCTGCTCGCTAAGGAGTTCAAGAGGCCGCTGCCCATCCAGGCGATGTGTATCAGAGCAGGGCTTCTCGAGGGAGAGCACATGCTGGTGGCATCTCAGACGGCAAGTGGCAAGACCCTAGTGGGTGAGATGGCGGGCATCCAGAGGGTGCTCGAGGGCAGGGGAAAGCTGCTCTTCCTCGTCCCTCTCGTGGCTCTTGCCTACCAGAAGTATGACCAGTTCTCGTCCCGCTATGAGCTCGATGTCTCTTTGGTGGTTGGCAAGACAAGGGTCTGGACAAAGCAGGACAGCTATCCAGATGTGAACACCAGCCTCGATGCGGACGTGCTCGTGGGCACATACGAGGGAGTGGACAGCGTGCTTCGGGCTGGAGGCTCGCTGGGAAGGGTGGGGTGTGTGGTGGTGGATGAGGTGCACATGCTCATGGATGAGGAGAGGGGGCACAGGCTGGACGGGCTCATTGCGAGGCTGAAGCACGCCCATCCAGATGCTCAGATGCTCTACCTGTCCGCCACCGTGGGTGAGCCAAGGGCGCTCGCCAAGAGCCTTGGAGCCAAGCTCGTGGAGTACACCCACCGCCCCATCCCCTTAAGAAGGCATCTGATTTTCTGTCCTTCCCAGAAGAAACACAGGGTGATACGGAAAATTGTGAATATCCAGTGGAAGCTCGTTTCATCCAAGGGCTACCGTGGGCAGACCATCGTGTTCACAAGCTCGAGAAGGCGGTGCGAGCAGCTCGCCAAGCTGCTGAGCACTCACGAGGTGCCAGCGAGGGCATACCATGCGGGGCTTCCAAGCCAGCGGCGGAGGGAAGTCCAGAGGCGGTTTGAAAGCGGAGAGATAGGGTGTGTGGTCACCACGGCGGCCCTCTCGGCTGGAGTGGACTTTCCAGCCTCGTGCGTGGTGTTCGACTCGCTGGCAATGGGTATAAAGGAGCTTGGCATCGGCGAGTTCAACCAGATGCTGGGAAGGGCTGGAAGGCCCGACTATCACGATGAGGGCAGTGTGTATCTGCTGGTTGACCCAGCGAGAAGGATTGGACCCCACACAGAGGATGAGCTTGCCCTGATGCTGCTGAAGGGGGAGGTGGAGCCCGTGAAGGTCGAGTATATCCATGAGGCAATGCTCGAGGAGGTGCTGGCAAGCTGTGCCTGTGCACGAACACTCCCCGAGCTCGAGCAGATATGCTCCAGCATGCTCGCCTCGCCCAGCGCGGATAAGTGTGTTCGTACACTCTCCCATCTTGGGCTTGTAAAGCTCAAGGGCAAGCACATCTCTCTTTCTGAGCTTGGAAGGGTGGCAGCCACGAGCTTTCTTGCGCCCTCCGAGCTAATGAGCATGCTCGAGCACGTGCGCTCTGGAACACCTCCCCTCGAGGCATTGGTGCACATTGCGGTGCTCGATGCGGTGCACCTTGCCATGAGAAGAGATACCTCAGTCTCCGATAGGGTGTTTTCCCATATGTTCGAGGGAATGCTGGAAAGGCAGATGCTCAGGAGGTTGGGGGCGGATGCAGAGAGGGTGTTGAGGTTTGTCCGTGATTTTCTCTCGTGCAAGTGTGCAGAAAACCCGTTTTGTGGCTGCCCTGAGCGGCAGTTCTCCAAGAGAGTTATCGAGCTTAGGGCAGAGGGGCTCGACCCCGAGGAGATTAACGATGTGCTGAGGGAGGAGTATGGGGTGTACGTATATGGTGGGGACATGTACACCTATCTCACGCAGGCCGTGCGGTTGCTGGAGAGCTATGAGCAGCTCTGCGAGCTTGCTGGCATGCACGAGCTGGCAGAGCAGTCGAGAGCGCTGGCAGAGCGCATCGAGGGCACACCACCGGGCAGCAAGCTTTTATAAGTCGGCACAGAGATATGAGGTGAGGGAGGGCTTAGAGATGTTCAAGGCGAGTATCAGAGCCGAGTTGCTGAGGGATGCACTCGAGGTCATGAACACACTCGTGGATGAGGCAGTGATACAGGTGGGCGAGGGGGGGCTGCACTCAAAGGCAGTGGAGCCAGCCAACGCCGCCATGGTGGTTCTCGACATGGAGGCAGGGGCGTTTGAGGCCTATGAAGCTGATGGAGGCGAGCTCGGCATTGACCTCAGCAGGCTGTTGAAGGCGGTCAGCATGGCTCAGAAGGGGGACATTACCATGCTGGAGCTGGAGCAGGACACACACAAGCTCAGGCTCGAGCTGTCTGGTATTACCTATCATCTTTCCCTGCTCGATCCCTCCACCATCAGGCGTGTCCCAAGGGTGCCTCAGCTCGAGCTTCCAGCTCGCATCATCATGCAAGGGGTGGACTTTCAGCGGGCCATAAGGGCGGCCTCGGATGTGGGAAGCTACCTTGCCCTCGGTGTTGAGAACGAGGAGTTCTATGTGGAGGTGGAGGGCGATACCGAGAAGATGAGGTTCACGCTCACAAAAGATGAGCTAATCGACCTTAAGGGGAGCAATGCGAGGTCCCTCTTCTCGCTGGAGTACCTCAGGGACATCAGCAAGAGCAGGGCGATGTCGAATTCTGATATCCTGATTGAGATTGGGATAGACTATCCCATGAGGCTCTCTTTCGATTTCGCCGATGGCACGTGCAAGGCCACCTACATCGTGGCACCGAGGGTGGAGTCAGCCTGAGATGCAGCTCTCCCAGTTCTACAACCTCCCCTTCACCAAGAGCGCCGCCGAATATGTGGATAGCCTCGATGTAGAACTGCTCGATATTGTATACAAGAATGTGTATGACATCGCCCTGAACAGGGCAGAAAGCAGGATAGTGCAGGCACTCGAGGGAGATATCGAAAAGCCACTCTTTGCTGACAGCCAGATAACTGAGATGGAGGTGGAGCTGCTCTCTTACCCCATAGCAAGGCTCCTGCTCTCCTGTATAGGGGACTTGTACGCCATCCGCAGGTATGCGCTCAAGGAGGCAAAGAGTTCTGGTGAGTTCCTGAAGGGTGTGCTCTCCAAGATGGATGAGGGGGAAGCCCTGTCCTTCTTAGAAGAGCTGGCGCACGAGCTCGGTGTTAGGGTGGAGCACATGGAAGGAGGCTCTCGGATGTCCCTCACATCATATCTGAAGTATGCGAGCCACATCCACGAGCCCAGATGGAAACTCGTCAATCGCGAGGTCGACCGTGGGATGGTCGTGGTTCGAAGGGACGAGATGATAAGGCTGCTTCAGGAGGCAATGCGAACGAAGGTCGAGGAAGGGATGCCCCTCAGCGTGCCCCCGGAGGTGTGCAGAAGGCTCTCGGTGCGCATAGGCAGGATAAGGACTCTCTTGGGGGAGAAGAAGGCGAGGTTTGAGCAGGAGAACGTGAGGGGTCCAGAACGTGCATATCCCCCTTGCATCAGGGAGGCGATGAGGCTTGTAAGAGAGGGGATGAACCTTCCCCACTCCCAGAGGTTTGCCCTCACATCCTTTCTGCTCACCATAGGGTGGGGTGTGCAGGAGGTCGTTGAGCTGCTCGCATCCTCCCCAGACTTTGATGAGAAGATGGCCACATATCAGGTAGAGCACATCGCGGGCTCCACAGGAACTACGTATACTCCCCCCTCGTGTGCTACCATGCAGACGTATGGCAACTGCATGGGCAAGGATGAGCTGTGTGCGAGGGTGAGCCATCCCCTTGCCTACTACAGGTGGCGGGTGAAGAAAGAGGGGCGGGTGAAGAAAGAGGGGGAATAGCTCTATATGAGATGAACCAAAAGATATGCTGGAGGTGCGCAATGGCCGTTGACACACCAGAGCAGGCATCCTCCCTCATCAAGCGCTGGCTTGTGGACAGGGGGTACTTCGTGGAGGAAGAGAAAAGGGAGGAGGCCCACTTCCAGTATGCAGCTCGGAGCGGGATTGGGATGAACTTTGTGGTAGTACAGCCCAAGGCTCTTAGAAGATCAGTGATCGTGGCAGCAAGGCTCACGCTGCATCCAGACCACCTCAAGGCACTGCATGCCATGAATCCCTCAGAGAGGCACGAGCTGCTGATGGATATAAGGTATGGACTGCTGTTTTCACCTACTGCGTTTCGCACAGAGCCACCAGAGGACGACCTCGTTCGCTCCTTTGTGTTTGAGGTGGAGATAACGTATGATGAGCTCACAGAGGGTAGCCTGCTAAGGGCGATGAACGATGTGCAAAGGGGCCTGCTGTACGTGGTGTGGAAGCTGACAGATGCCTTTGGGAAGGCCCAAAGCGGGGAGGACTACGACATGATGGTGCAGTGAAAATATTATGGAGATGATCGATACAGAGTGAAGGCCATGAGTGAAAAAGAAGAGTCAAAAAGCCCAGAGAGGGCGATGGCTGAGATTGCGCCGACGTTGCACGTGGGCAAGTCTGGAATCACCACGCAGCTGCTCGAGGAGCTTACAAGGCAGCTCGAGAAGAGGAAGGTGGTGAAGGTGAGGCTGCTGAGGTCTGCAAGGCAGTCCATGGACACCGAGCAGGCTGCAAGGCAGCTGGCAGAGGGCACAGGTGGCAGAGTGGTGGATATAAGGGGCGGGTGCATTGTGCTCAAGAGGCAGTGAGTTAGGCTTAACTACCCGCCCACCCCTCTACTTCATCCCTCTAATGAATCAGGGGGCCTTCGTAGCGACGTTTAAAAGATGTAAAAACATGTAAAAACATTTATCTAAAATGGTGTGGTTGTTGACCAACAGCCGTATTCATCAGGATGGTCTTTTGCTGCATCCTGAGGAGGTGATTTGTTGTGATGTACAGTCGTTATGAGGACATCCCAAAATTGAGTTTACCAGAGGGGCAGGAGGTGTACGTCAGCGATAGCACCATCAGGGACGGCATGCAGATGCCAGGCATCGTCATGACAACAGAGCACAAGCTTCGAATCTACAGGGCACTTCACGAGATTGGCGTGGAGAAGCTGGAGCTGTTTGCGTATCACGAGAGAGACAGGATGGCCATAAGGGAGATGCAGGACTTGGGCTATGAGAAGCCAGAGATTACGGGTTGGGCGAGGGCCAACCCAGCGGACATCGATATCATTCTTGGTGTGGATGGGATAGAGGAGACGGGCATCCTGATGTCAGTTTCAGATGTGCACATAAAGACCAAGATGGGGCTCTCTAACAGGCAGGAGGCCGAGGAGAAGTATCTAAGTGCCCTGCAGTATGCGGTTGACCATGGACTAAGAACTCGAGCCCATCTGGAGGATATGACGAGAGCGGACAACTCGGGGTTTGTGTTTCCCCTCGTTCGCAAGATTGTGGAGATTGACCCGGAGTGCATAATAAGGGTGTGTGATACAGTTGGATATGGGGTACCGTTTGAGTGGGTGGGCGAGCCCTATGGCATTCCCTACCTCATCAGGGGCGTGAGGGAGGCTGGTGCAAGGCACGTGGAGACCCACTGTCACGATGACTTTGGCATGGCATTCATCAATTCCGTTGTGGGGTACTGGTATGGTGCCGACTGGTCGAGCGTCACGTTCTTGGGGATGGGGGAGAGGGCTGGAAATGCCGAGCTGGAAAAGCTGTTGCTGTTCTTAAATCAGAGGTTGGGGATAGACAAGTACAATCTCAAGCCACTGAACCCCCTCGCCCGCTATGTCCAGCGAGAGCTTGGCATCAGGATTCCTAGAAACAAGGCCGTGGTGGGCGAGAACATCTTTGCCCACGAGTCTGGAATACACACCGCTGGCGTGCTCAAAAACCCGTTCAACTACGAGCCCTATCCGCCAGAGGTGCTTGGCGTGGAACGAAAACTCTTTGTGGGCAGCACCTCGGGAGCAGATGTGATTGCCCACAAGGTGGAGGAGATACTCCAAAAGGAGCTCGGAGTATCCATAAAGGTCAACAAGCGGGACAAGCGAATCGAGGCAATCACACGGGAGATTCAGAGGCTGTACAACGAGGAGAAGCGACGCTCATGCATCTCAGACGACGAGATGAAGGAGTACGTGAAGAAGTACTACCTAGTCGAGGCCCTCATACACGAGGATGGCGGGGAGGATGATCAGAGTGGCACCTTTGAGTGAAGCCTCTTCTGCTCTATCTTCTTTCTGTTGATTGAGTACAACAGTTGCTTACGAAGTAACCAACATTTACAAAATGTCGCTAAGAAAGCCCCTCGTTTCAAGGGGGATGAATTAAGAGGGGTGGGAGGGGGTAGAGACAGTTATACCCTTTGTCAAAACGCTTCGACGAACTTCGCTTTGCAAGAGCTCTCACCTTCCTTACGAACTGGAAGCCTCGCCCTTCAGGGCGGGGAGGAGGTCAGACTATCCTTCATCCTCGTACACCACGCTCTTTAGCCCACGACTCATGGCAATCCTGCCAGTCCTGCACATCTCGAGGATGCCAAAGTCCCGAAGCAGACTCTCCATGGCATTGATCTTCTCCTCGTCCCCTGTGATCTCTATTATGAGCGAGCGCTTGCTCACATCGATGATGTTTGCCCTGAACACGTCCACGAGCTGCATGATGGCAGGACGAGTGGAGGCATCGGCTGCCACCTTGAACAGGGCAAGCTCTCTCTCCACTGACTCCTCGGAGGGAAGGTCCGAGACCTTTATCACGTCTATCAGCTTGTTGAGCTGCTTGCTGACCTGCTCGAGCACCCTGTCATCTCCTCTCACCACGATGGTCATCCTCGATATCTCTGGGTTCTCTGTCACTCCAACTGCCAGAGAGTCGATGTTGTAGCCCCTTCTTGCAAACAGCCCAGCCACCCTTGCGAGCACCCCCGACTTGTTCTCTACGAGGACTGCGAGTGTATGCTTCATGTTCATCCCTCCAGCATCTCGTTGATGGAGGCTCCCGCTGGCACCATGGGGAACACGTTTTCCTCTGGGTCGCACACGAAATCTATCACAGTGGGACGGTTCGCTCTAAGGGCTTCCTCTATCACATCGTCCACCTCACTGGGCCGCTCTGCCCGAAGCCCCAGTGCACCATAAGCCTCTGCCAGCTTCACGAAGTCCACACTCCCCTCAATGCACGTCTCGGAATATCTGCGGCAGAAGAACAGCTCCTGCCATTGTCTCACCATCCCTAAGTAGCCGTTGTTCAGTATGGCAACGATTACGGGCACATTACTCTTCACGGCGGTGGCAAGCTCGTGGCTGTTCATCTGGAAGCTCCCATCCCCCGCGATGTCGAACACGGTCTTGTCTGGCCTTCCGAGCTTTGCCCCTATCGCCGCTGGAAAGCCATAGCCCATTGGACCAAGCCCGCCTGGTGAGATGAATGTCCTCGGCTCGGTGTACGTGAAGAACTGGGCTGCCCACATCTGGTTTTGGCCCACCTCAGTGACGATTATGGCATCCTTGCATGCCTTGTGTATGCGCTCGACCACGTACTGGGGCTTGATGACCGCATCGCTGTACTCATACTGAAGGGGAAACTCCCTCTTCCACTGCTTTATGCGCTCTATCCACCTCTCTGAGCGGCACCTGTCCACGTACTTCAGCAGGCTCTGGAGCACGTGTTTGCAGTCTCCCACGATTGGAATATCCACCCTCACATTCTTGCCTATTTCGGCTGGATCTATGTCGATGTGGATGATCTTTGCCTCTGGGGCGAAGGAGTCCACCTTTCCCGTCACCCTGTCATCAAACCTCACCCCGATTGCTATCAGAAGGTCACTCTCCTGCACGGCATAGTTGGCGTACTTCGTGCCATGCATGCCCAGCATGTGCAGGGCGAGGGGGTGGTCCTCTGGAAACACCCCAATTCCCATCAATGTGGTGGCCACGGGCGCCATGATTTTCTCTGCCAGTGCCCTGACCTCTTCTGCCGCATTTGATATGATGGCCCCACCGCCCACATATATCACGGGCCTCTCAGCCTTGGCTATGGCGAGGGCAGCCCGCTTGATCTGCTGCTCGTTGCCCATGAGCTTGGGTCTGTATCCCCTGAGATTGACCTCCGCAGGGTACTCAAATTCGATCTCCTCTGTGGTAACGTCCTTTGGAAGGTCTATGAGCACTGGGCCCGGCCTTCCAGTGGATGCGATGTAGAATGCCTCCTTTATGATTTTGGGGATCTCAGAGGCATCCTGTACAAGGTAGCTGTGCTTGGTGATGGGCATCGTGATGCCCTTGATGTCCACCTCCTGAAAGGCATCGTTGCCTATGAGTGGTCTTGGAACCTGTCCCGTGAAGACTACGAGGGGCACGGAGTCCATGTAGGCGTTGGCAATACCGGTGATGAGGTTGGTGGCTCCGGGGCCAGAGGTTGCCATGCACACCCCCACCTTGCCAGTGGCTCTGGCGTATCCATCCGCAGCATGGGCCGCCGACTGCTCGTGCCTTACCAGTATGTGTCTTATGTCTGAGTCAAATAGGGCATCGTAAGTGGGCAGTATCGCCCCGCCAGGATACCCAAATATGATGTCCACACCCTCCTTTCTCAGAGATTCGATGATGGCTTTAGCCCCTGTTATTCTGTTGCCAGACAAAAGACCTCCTCCGTGCGTGTTCGAGACCGTCCCACTTTTGGGAGTATTGTTTAAATGCTTTTGGGTGGGCGCAGCAGCCTGCCTTCCTCGTCGATCTCTCCTCTGGCTATGCGGGAGGATGAGATGGGAACCCCATCCTCTGCGAGCACAAATGGCACGAGCACGACCTCGATTGGGCTTTTCCCCCTCTTCTCCCTCTCCTCGTTGATGCGCAGCGCCACCTCGTGGGTCTCTGGTGATACCACGATGTAGTCGAAGTCCTCATCGAGCGTGCTGCCAAATGGGTCATTCAGCATGATGACCTCTGGATGCACACCACAGCACGATTTAGCCCACTGGAGCAACCTCTCCTTTCTGATTTCATAGGGCTCCACATATCTTGACCTCTTTTCGGCCATTTGCTGACTCGTGAGCCCTATGGTGGTGTTGCCAAGCGAGAACGCCCTTTTGAGCAATGCCTTGTGTCCCCTGTGAAGTGGGGAGAACGTGCCACCCACCGCCACTCTTGCCATGGCGCATCCATTGCCGTTGCCCTACATAAACCCTGCCAATGCTTATATTGGAGCATGTTTATCTCCCTGTCCGAATGGACATCCAGCTTGCAATTCCAGATGGTACCCGCATGGAGGAGAAAACCGTCGTGCTGGAGAGCGACCTCATCGTGGGAAGCGGGGTGGACTTTGGGTATGGCGTGATTGCCAACAACATCAGGGCAGGGGAGCGGGTAAGCTTTGGGGGCACACTCGATGCCAGAGGGGATGTGGAAATCGATGGCTTCTCGTCGGTGTCGGGAGACCTCGTAGCCAGAGGGAATGTGTACCTTGGGGAGGGGGTGAGGATTGGCGGCAGGCTCGTGGTGGATGGCGACCTCGACATCGGAAGAGAAATCAAGATTGAGGAGGGCTTCGAGGCACACGGTTGGATACGCATACGCAACCCCCTGCCCTTCGTGCTCTACATCTATCTGTATCTCTTGGCGCTGTTGCAGCTTGGAAGGGCAGAGCAGGTGGAGGAGGCATTAAATGAGCTGTTCTCGGAAGAGGCACCAGACCCCACGCAGGTTATGGTGGTGCCCCCGAGGAGCATGCTGGATTTCAACACCATCCAGACGCCTGCGCCCGTGGTGGTGGGAAGAGGGTGCAGGCTGGTGGGCAACATAAGGGCAAAGAGCGTTGAGATGGGTGAGCAAAACGAGCTGTTTGGAGGCATAAGGGCTCGCACCAGCGTGGTACTCGGAAAGGACAACGTGATTCATGGCGGAATCGAGGCACGGCACGTGAGGGTTGAGCAGGGTTGCCGCATTCTTGGGAGGGTCAAGGCCCATACGCTGGAGGTGCATCCCAGCATCGATGTGGAGAGCCTCGTTGCCTCGGAGAGCATGGTGTTCATAAGGGATGTTGAGGAGCTGAGGGAGGGGAATGCAGCTCTGGATAGGGGGGAGGGATGAGTGCTCTCTGCCACTGAGCTGGAGTGCGCCAGCGGCTTTTTCGCCGCATGCTGGGGCTCATGCTACGGGCGTCCATACCAAATGGAAGCAGGACGTGGTGTTCTTCGAGGGCGCACACTGGGCGGTGGAGTGTTGATTACGGAGTAATCAGCAGTTGCTTACGAAGTAAGCAACTCTGAGAAGATAGCCTGCACCCAAAAATTGATTAGCCCTCATGTGGACGTAACTGTCATGTTGGTGTATGGTGGCTGTGCCCATGGGTTCGAGAGCTGGCATTACTGCACACCAGTGGGCACGAAGAACCCCCCAACACGCAGTGGATGAGTGAGGTGAGCACAAGTGCCCATAGACCCTGTGTGTGGCATGGAGGTGAGTGAGGAGGAGGCTGCCGCCACCTCCGAGTACAGGGGCAGGACGTATTACTTCTGCAACCCCTCATGCAAGGAGAGGTTCGATGCCTCTCCCGAGTCCTATGTGGTCGAGGAGTGCGAAGTGTGCAAGATAGACGAAAGCATGCTGGAGGGGTTGGAAAAAGAAGAGACGCCCAAGGGGGGAGCCACCAAGACGACAGTGATTCCCATCACAGGTATGTCCTGCGCCTCGTGCGTCGCCAAAATCGAAAAGGCACTCTTGAGCATTGATGGAGTGGTTCGGGCAAACGTCAACCTCGCCACCGAGCGGGCTACCATAGAGTACCTCGATACCATGGTGAGCCCCGCAGAGCTCATGCGGGCGATAGAGGATGCTGGCTACAAAGTGGTCGCCGAGGGCGAGATGGCGCTGGACAGGGAGCAGAGGGCAAGAAAGCAGGAGCTATCGAGGCTCAAGAGAAAGGTGGCATTCAGTGCGAGCATAGCGGTGCCCGTGTTTTTGCTGAGCGTGTTCTCGTCTCAGCTGGTGGCACTTGGCATCGATAGGAATGTACTTCATCTCTTCCTCATGGCTCTTGCCACGCCAGTGCAGATTTGGGCTGGTGCTGAGTTCTACAGGGGTGCGTGGGGGGCCCTCAAACACGGCACTGCCGACATGAACACGCTCGTTGCGGTGGGCACATCCGCTGCCTTTCTCTATAGCATAGCAGGCACGCTGGTTCCGCAGTTTTTCGAGAGGAGTGGTCTTGAGGTGCACGTGTACTTCGACACTGCCGTGGTCATCATCACTCTGATACTGTTTGGAAGGCTGCTCGAGGCGAGGGCAAAGGGTCAGACCTCGGAGGCGATAAGAAGGTTGCTCTCCTTACGGCCAAGGAGTGCCACACTCATCAGGGATGGGAAGAGGGTGGAGGTGCCCATTGAGGATGTTGGAGTGGGGGACATTGTGCTCGTGCGTCCGGGTGAGCGCATTCCCGTGGATGGTGTGATTGTAGAGGGGCACTCCAGTGTGGACGAGTCCATGCTCACTGGGGAGTCCATACCAGTGGACAAGGACGTGGGAGATGAGGTCATAGGTGGAACGCTGAACACCACGGGGGCGTTCACATTCAGGGCTGAGCGTGTGGGGGCAGACACCACCCTGTCCCAGATTATACGGCTCGTGGAGGAGGCACAGGGCTCCAAGGCACCCATTCAGCGGGTGGCAGACAGGATAGCTGGAATATTCGTGCCCATCGTGATATTCATTGCCGTCGTGGCGTTTAGTGTGTGGTATTTTCTCGGACCCGAGCCAAGGTTCACATTCGCCCTTCTGAGCTTCGTTTCGGTGCTCATCATCGCATGTCCCTGTGCTCTGGGGCTTGCCACGCCAACTGCCATCATGGTGGGCACGGGCAGGGGAGCCGAGAGCGGCATCCTCATCAGGGGAGCCGAGAGCCTCGAGCTTGCTCACCGTGTGAGCATTGTGGTGTTCGACAAGACTGGCACCCTCACCACTGGGAGGATAGAGGTGACTGACGTGTTCCCCTTAGATGACCTCGATGGGGATGCCGTCCTCTCCCTTGCGGCTGCGGTGGAAGGTACCTCGGAGCACCCCCTCGCACAGGCGGTAGTGAGGGCGGCCTCCCATCTCTCCATTCCCAAGGTCTCTGGGTTTGAGTCATATCCCGGCATGGGCATCAGGGGGGAGGTGGATGGCTCGCAGGTGCTGGTGGGCAACGACAGGTTGATGTCCAAGCTCGGTGTGCCGTTGGACAATGCCCTTGAGAGAGCCATCCCGCTGCTTGAGGAGGGAAAGACGGTGATGTATGTGGCGAGAGATGGTAGAGTGGTGGGGCTCGTTGCAGCTGCAGACGTTCCAAAGCCAGAGGCCACCCGTGCCCTTTCAACCCTAAGGCAGATGGGCATATCCACCATGATGCTCACGGGAGATAATGAGCGCACCGCAGGAGCGATGGCGAAAAGGCTGGGCATAGACCGATACATCGCCGAGGTGCTCCCAGAGGACAAGTCCAGAACGATTCAGAGCCTCCAGCAGCAGGGCGAGGTGGTGGCGATGGTCGGGGATGGTGTGAACGATGCTCCAGCCCTCGTGGTGGCCGACGTGGGCATAGCCATAGGTGCTGGAAGCGATGTCGCCATCGAGGCTGCCGACATCATCCTCATGCGGGACAACCTCATGGATGTGGCAAGAGCAATAAGGCTCTCGAAGATGACCGTGAGGGTCATCAGGCAGAACCTGTTCTGGGCGTTCATATACAACACGGTTGGAATACCAATTGCGGCTGGGGTGCTCTACCCGTTCTTTGGCATCCTGCTCAACCCCATGGTGGCCGCCCTTGCCATGGCGTTCTCCTCGGTCTCGGTGGTGTCCAATTCCTTGAGGCTCAGAAGATACACTCCATAGGAGGGCGAAATGCTAACAAGGCAGCAGAGGTTTATTTATGCTCTTTCGGCATGGATGTTTACCGTTCTTATCCTCATGAGCCTCACTCGCAGCTATGACATCACCCTGTTTTTCATCCTGATGCTCATAGGGCTTCTCGTGCTCGTTGAGCTCACGAGTCCGTATCACATCTCCCCAAAGTGGATAAGAAGGCTCAGCTGGGTGGTAGCAGCAGGTGTTGTTGTATTCATGGCAATCGTGGTAAAGAAGGCAATGGACATACTGGGCACATAGCCATCATGCCCCTCAGCTGGTGCCCCTGCCTCCTCTGAGGTCCTGTGCCTTTAGGTAGGCGGTAGCCATGATCTCAACAGCGCGCTGAGCTCGTTTGTTGCGGCGGTTCAGCAAGCGATACATGAGCCTTATGAACCTTGGAGCGATGAGGAGCGGTAGCCTTCCAATCTGGGAGTTGAACAGGGAGACGACCACCTCATCTGGTTCCTCGCTCTCTGCCACCAGCCTTATGAAGTTTATGAACCTCATGCAGGAGGTGGCAAAGTCGGCATCCCTCCTCATTACCTGCCCCATTCCCTTCTCGACCCTTTCGAGAAACTCCCACTTGTCCTTTCCATCGGCTATTGTATAGCATAGCCCCAGCACCTCTCCGTAGTGGTCATCGGAGCCACCACATGTGGGCACACCCACCTCTGAGGCGATGTGCTCTGCTATGTCGTTCATCAGAGCCACACGGCTGCCGTTTACCTCTATGAGGGAAAACTGCCCGGCGATGTCCAGTGTTCCCCTGTATACCTCTTCCATCCGCCGCTGCCCCTCCGGGCTGTACAGGCTCTCCACTATCTTCTGGCTTATTGCCTCTCCGTTGTGTAGCCTCCTGTTGAGAAGGGTGGTGAGCACACCCCTCACCACTTTGGAGAATGTGATGTTGCCATCCGGCGGCTGCCACAGGGGGTGGTTGAGGCTGCACACGAGCCCCTCTGCATCGAGGTAGGGCATCAGCCTCTCCAGTCTCACGAATCCCCCAGCGTCCCTGAGGCGGTCAATGTGGGCAAACTGGCGCTCATCGAGCCCGAACACATTGGTGTGCACGATTCCCACTTCTGGGCATCGGCACGAGAGCTCCACTCCAGAAATCACACGCTCGGCTGCCAGCTTTCCCACTTCTCCCATCATGGAGAGCTCATCCATGAGCTGGACATATCCAGCCATTGTGTCGTGGTCTGTGAGCACGAAGTAGTACATTCCCCGCTCGAGGGCTGAGAGCAGTCGGTTTAGCGGCCTCTGAGAGAGCACATCTGGCACATCCGAGGAGTAGCTCGAGTGCACATGCATATCACATCCCATATGGGCGCACATATGGGCGCACTCGCCATCGAGAAGCTCTCTCAGCCTCTGCGCTGTCCAGCTCATCATGCCACCCCGTATGTTATTACTCCATGTCCTGCATGATTCTCATCACCCTCGCCATCGTGCCGAACATCACCAGATTCTCCATGAGGGCACGATTTGTCCTCGAGATGGCATACTCATCATTTTCCCATTCTATCCCCTCGTAGGCTATCGTTTTCAGCACCAGCCCGAAGGGTGGAGCGGGCTCGATGCTCTCCCTGTAGCTCTCGGGGCTGAGTAGCTGTGCTATCCACTCTTCGTCCTTTATACCCTCCCCCACTATCTTCAGGGCGGTGATGAGCCTTCTGACCATTGTCCTGAGAAAGCTGTTGGCGGCGATGGTGAGGTGCACGAACTCTCCATCCAGCCTGACTTTTATCTGGTTTATCCTCCTGATGGTGCTGCCATTGTCGTCCTCGACGCTCGCAAAGTTGGCAAAGTCGTGCTCTCCTTCCAGCATCCTACACGCCCTTCTTATCGCCCGTATGTCGTAGCCCTCGTTATACAGGATATACTCATATACCCTCTCCTTTGCATCATATCGGGGATTAAACTCGGGTGAAACGATGGCACGTGCCCAGCACCATATGAAGGGAGGAAGGTAGGCGTTGATGGCCTTTGGAAGGGCTCTTTCTGGATGTGGTGTGTTGAATGCCACCACCTGTCCGAGGGCGTGCACTCCCGCATCTGTCCTGGATGCCCTCGCATAGGCAGCCCTCTTGGGATCGTCCATGATGCCAAGTGCCGAGAGAGCCTCAAAGAGATAGGTCTCCACAGTGGGCACATCGGGCTGTATCTGAAACCCAGAGCACTGGGTGCCCATGTAGGCGAGTCTAAGCGCTATTCTCATCATAACCCCTCACAGTGGCTCCACGCTGATAACAGAGAGGGGCACGGACTTAAGTGCCTTGCCAATAACACTCTTGGCGATGCGGGAGGCGTGCTCCTCGCTCTCGGCATCGAACACCCTCATCTGGAGCACGAGTCCGACGAGGGCGGTCTTGGCTACCAGAAAGGCACTGTCGAATATTTCCCCGCAGGAGGGACAAAACCTCTGTCCCACATCCACCTCCACGTAGTCGAGCTTGGGGTTGAGCCGTTTGCCAGCCTCCGAGATTGCCACTCCCATGGCATCGTCCAGCGTGTTCACGTCCTTGACCACCCATGCTGCCTCAAGCGAAACGAGATAGTTTCCCACCCAGACATCTCCTCCTTATCCTCGTCCACAACTCAAGCTTTTTATTGTTTTCCCTACAGCGTGAACAGCGTTTTGCTTTTCGCTCTGAGCACGCCCATTCTCACTCCAGCATCGAGAAATCCATGTCCATAGCTAAAGCACACGAGGGCATTCACGAGGTCGTTCTTCCCCATGAAAAAGATGCCATCCTCGTGATACGCCCTCGCCATTTCCAGAAGGTCACATCCTGCCCTGAAGAGGAAGCTATCCCTCATGGCAGCAATCTCCACTTCCTCGAGGGCACGCTCCAGCATATCCCCATACCTCTTTGCTTTCTCCTCGAGTGCAGGTGGCTCGACCATGTATGGGGGTTGTGGGGGTAGTATTAAGCATTATGCCCCAAGGGCTGCCAGGGCCTTTACTGGAACCGCCTCCACCTTCCTGTACACCTCGTATGGGGACATCTTCTTGCCATTCACGGTTAGCAACCTTTCCACTGGAATGCCAAACAGCCTCTCATTTTCTCTGAGGTAGGGCTCTATGAGCTTCCAGTCTCTCTCGCCAAGCTCGGCGAACCTTCCACCATTGAGCTGTCCCTCATCGAGCTTTTCCATGGGGTCTCGGATGTATACGGCGCCTCCAGAGGCAAGGGAGAACAGGTTGCCACCTGGATAGGGCTCCTCGAGGTCTATGATGTTGCCCCTTTCATCAAAGGATACTCCGTTCACGATGACAAACCCTCCACCACTCAGGGGGTTTCCAGCCATCATGGACTCGGCGAGGTAGTCGAGACACGTGCCATTTATCACCGCCCTTGGAGAGCCCACGGCGTTTATCAATGGCCTTCCTGCGGCATTTCCGAGCACGTACACCTCTGCTCCCTTGGCGCCATACATGAATGTCTGCCCCACATCCCCGTGTATCACCAGCTTTCCAGATTTTATGATCTGAGCTACCTGATCCTGTGCACTTCCATGCACGTACACCTCTGCCCCATCCATTCCAGAGCCAAGGTAGTCCCCGCTCGAGCCATACACGTCTATTCTGACACCATGGGAATTTGGACCCAGCCCACATCCTATGAACCTGTGCCCCCGCGTGTTGAACACGATGAACTCTCTCCAGCCCATGCGGTAGGCGTCCACGATGAACCTTGCGACGCTATGCTCTCCCTCCTGTGCAAAGCCCGCAGCATCAACCACGAGCACCTGCTCGTTCAGTGGGGCACATAGGTCCTCTCTGTGGGGGGCATCCACCAGCACGTATCTCTCTGATGAGCCCACGTAGGGACATGAGGCAAGGAGCTTATTGAGGGCACGCTGCACACGGGAGAGCACCACACTCCGCCTAACACTCACGGGGTCATACCTTCTATCGAGCATGAGGGTTAGGCAATGTATGAGGGCCTCCAGTGAGCCATCACAGGAAATGAGGTGTTCGAGTGCTGCCTCAATATCGAGCCGCCCGATGTTATCCACCATCCACGAGAACAGGGCCTTCCCGTCTCCCTTTTGCGCAAGCTGCTGGATGCGCAGGGCGTCCTCATCGGTGAACGTGCCCTCGCATGTGTAGGGTAAGGTATCCATATCCACGGGAGCACCAAACTTGTTGGTCGCCTCGAGCACCCCATCTCTGAGGGTAAATATGAATGCCCCACCATCGGTGTAGCTTCCTCCCCTCGCATTCCAGTATCGGTCTGCCACCTCATCAAAGCCCTTTTTGTGTGCGGCAAGCTCGCCCAGCACTGCATCTATCGCCTGCTTTTCTGAGGCTATCAGGGCGATTGTGTGCTCCCTCTGCTGGAGGGCAAACACCTGCGGTCGCAGCATCGAGGTGTCCGTGATGCCTATGAGCTGCATCTCGTTTCTGGCGGGAATGTTGCGTGCAAGTATGAAGAACCATGGACCATCTGGCGAGGCGTGCACATGCAGGGCCTGTATCGTCCTGTAGAGCCGCCTCTTCTCTACTGGTAGAAGCTCGATGTCCCGCTCGGTGGTGGGGGCAATTGCCTCTATCGTGTACTCCAGCGGGTACTCCAGCTTACGGGTGTACAGGTCAAACAGCAGCGCACCAGCTTCGGTGTCCGTGAGGAACATGGGCTCATAGCCATACTCGGACAGGTAGCTTGCGAGTGAGGAATAGTTGGCGAGGTCGCCGTTGTGCACAAGAGCCTCGTGCATTGCCATGAAGGGGTGCGCTCCGCCGGGATGCCACACCCTGCCACGGGTGGGATAGCGCTGGTGTCCCAACCACACGTGTGCCTTCAGGTCCTCGAGCTTGTAATACTGAATCACATGCTCTGCATAGCCCACTGCCTTGAGGATGAGCATGTTCTTCCCATGGGAGAGCACGAACGCCCTGAGCACCCCGTTGGCATAAAACCGTCGGTTGATGCTCGTGCTCGTTCTGAATACCAGCTCGTCATCTGCCTTCTCTCCAGCAAGCCCCTCTATCTGCTCAACGGCACCCCTTCTTGGGGTGCACATGTATAGCCACACCTCTGGGGGTCTCACATCGAGCCCCATCTCCTCTGCATCTCCACTTTCCAGCTTTTTGCAGTGCTCGATTTCGAACACGGCATCGAGCTCCCGCTCCACCTCGTCTCGCGCAGAGGGGTCGAGGTACGCCACTGTCACTATGTAGTCTCTCCTGAGCATGTCCTCGTCTACTCCCAGCCATGAGGGGTCCAGCCCAACCGCAGCAATACCCCCTCCCTTGCCGTTTCCTCTGTTGTGCATCTGCACCAGTGCTCTCTCTAAATACCGTGCCTCGATGGGCATGGTGGATATGAGTCCAACGACACCACACCCGCCCTCTTGTTCTGTCTGTCTGAACGTCATGTGTACTTCACCTCTGATACTGGAGAAGGTCCGTGCGTCCCCTTAGCTCCTCGATGCTCTCAAGCTCCAGCGCCGAGAGCAGCTCTCTCAGCTCCACATACCATGCATGGAACAGGTTGCTTATTCTGGCTGCGGCCCACTGCGTTTCCACCTGCTTTACAAGCTCAGGGTCTGTGGTGGCTATTCCCACGGGACATCCCCTGCCACTCTTGCAGTTGCCACACCGCCTGCAACCCATTGCCACCATTTCAGAGGTGCCCACCACCACTCCGTCTGCTCCGAGGGCTATCGCCTTGGCGATGTCGTGGGCTGTGCGTATTCCGCCGCTGGCAATGAGCACCATCTTGTCTCTGACACCCTCCTGTGTTAGGAAGCGATGCACTTTGGTTATTGCATACTCCACGGGCATTGCGATGTTCTTCTTGGCGATGTTGGGGGCAGCTCCAGTACCTCCATAGCTGCCATCGATGTGCACGATGTTTGCTCCGGCATAGTACACGCCCACTGCCACCATGTCCACGTCGGCGGGGGTAGATACCTTCGCAGAGACCACAGCATCTGGGTTTATCGAGCGTATCCAGTCCACGTGTTTTCTATGGTCCTCGATGGAGTACACACTGTGGAAGGGGAAGGGTGAGAAGAGGCTGGAGTGGGGTACCACTCCTCGCATCTTGGCAACCTCTGGAGTCACCTTGTCTGCGAGCAGGTGCCCACCAAGCCCGGGCTTTGCCCCCTGGGCATACTTGAACTCCACGATTCTTGAGCGGGCGATTGTTTCCTCCCTCACGCCAAACAGCCCCGTCGCAATTTGCGTGATGACATGATCCTTGAAGGGTATGAGCTCATCCGGATATCCGCCCTCACCCGTGCACACGAACGTGTCCCACCACGAGGCAGCCATCGCCCTTGCGAGGATGACGTTCATGCTCACCGAGCCATAGGACATTCCTCCCCCATACCATGGCACACCTATGCGTATCTTCTGGCCAACCTTTCGCCTGTTCAGCTCTATGGACAGGCTCACATCCTCTGGCCTTACGGCAGAGCTGCCGTGAGGAATGCGAAAGCGCAACCTGTCGAACCCCCCACCGCTCTTGCCCACGCGATGTTCGATGTTGGTGGGTGGCATCCCTGTTTCTGCCTCCATCCACGTGGCTGCTATCAGCTCACCAGTCCATCGTTTATCTCCCACCACCTCAAGGAGTGGGTTTGCGCCCACTTCGAGTGCTCCCCTTGGGCACTTCATCACGCACTGGGGCTCGCCACCACAGCTACCACAGCTGTCACACAGCCAGCTCTTGGGAGGAGACATCACGGCATATCCATACTTTCGTTCGTGCACGCCCCTCGTGCACACAATCTCACACATCCCACACGCTATGCACCTTTCGGTATCCCTCGATACGACGTAGGGGCTGAGCCTCTTTGCAGCTCTTAAGGGCGCCTCCTTTGGAGAGGGAATCTTTTGTATCATCCTTTTTTCGATTATTTCCATGCTCATTCCTCCTCAAACCCGCACATCTTCACGAACTCCTGCTCGAGCTCTCTGTGAAGTAGCATCCTTCCAAACTCCCCCCGCATCCTTCTAACATCCTTTATACCCATGGCTCCAGCCACCTCGAGCAGCTGGTCCCTCCACGAGCACATCAGGTTTCGTATCCTCGCCACCCCCCACTCCATCTCCACGTGGGATGAGGAGGGGGGCTGGTCTGGGAGGAGGTACTCGAGGGCAATCAGATATGCCGTGTCTATCACAACTGCATCCGCTCCACACAGCAGACACTTGGGAACGTGCTCTGCCAGTGCAATGCCCCCCTCGGCGACCACCGAGATGCGCTCCCTTGCCCCCACCTCAATCAGGTGCCGGTGCACGGTGCGTAGCACATCAGTGATGTGCACATCTCCAACCATTCCAGCATCATCGCCCACAAGATGCACCACGTGTGCCCCCGCATCCATTAGCTCGAGCACCCTCTCAGAGAGCTCCATCGTGCCGTGGGGCGCGAGCCTTGCCATGGTGACTACTCCCTCTGGCACACCTTCATCGAGCACAAGCTGGGCATCGAGCTCCACAATGTTGACGCCATCTATTGCCTCTACGCTGTTCAGGTGAGGCACCATCCAGGGGGCATAGGTGGAAAAGCTCTGCAGTGTGGTAGGAGCAACAATCACGAGCGTTCCGAGCTGAGAGGCAGCCTCGAGCACGCATTGCTGTATTCTCTCGTCTGAGGGCATCTTGCCGAAAATCACGGGAAACGGTATGTCGATGAGCATGGGGGCCTCCTCGTCCAGAACGCTCCTAGGTCTTCTTCCAAGCTGGACTGTGGTGGAGATGTACTCCCTTCCGTGTATTCCGTCTCTTGTGGGTCTCACAATTTCGGACATGTCGGTCCATATCCCATCGAACCCATCACCGGCGAATGGACCTCCGTATCCCGCACCCGACACGGGCACCCTCCCAGTGGAAGCCTCGAACAGCAGGGTGGCAACATCCTCGCCCCTCACGTGCCTGATGCTGCCTGCATACAGCGGAGACGGTTTGACGTGGATAGCCTCCACAGGGCACTCCGTGACGCACCTGAAGCATGCATGGCAATTTTCAGAGCGCGGCTCTGCCATCAGCCTGGGGTCGTCCTTCCTTCGGGCGTGCACGTCGTATACACATGCCCTGATGCAGTGTCCGCAGTTGATGCATGCCTCAGAGCGCTCTATCTCGAGCCTGCCAGCACGCACCCTCCTGTTTTGGGCTTCAGAGGGGGTGATGTGGTACCTACCCATGGAGCATGCCCCCATCGGCAAGCTTTCTGTAGCTCTCCTCCGACTCCACGAGGCGAGTTAGCCTCTCTATGTCTTCGGTGGGCATGGGGTATCCAGAGAGTTCCTCCTCCAGCTTTTCCCACACCGCCTTTAGGTTGAGACCAGCTTGGCATACCTTTTCACACTGTCCGCAGTGCAGGCACAACATGAGCCTCGACCCCTCCTCGGCGTCCAGTTTCCCTTCTTCCCTGAGCATGCGGGCATAGAACAGCTTTGCCCTTGGCGAGAGCCGCTCATCACCGAGCAGTGCCACCGCAGGGCATACGCTCACACATGCACCACAGTGGGTACAGCTTTCATAGGCGTCCCTTACCACGTCTGGCTTTTCCTCGTGCTGTGGGCTACCCAGCAGGGGAGCAATGAGCCTCGAGCCCCTCACGAGCCTCGAGCCCATCAATTGCTCGAGAAGTGGCACCCTCGTGGCAAGCGAGAAGAACTTTCCCGGGTTGAGAATGCCCTTGGGGTCTATCTCGTGCTTGTACTGCTTCAGGGCATTCCATTCTTCTCTTGTAAACGCCTTCTTGGCATAGGGGGTGTTCCACGTGCCAATGCCGTATGGTCTTCCCCCAATGGCCACGCCCTCCTGCGTGAGGGCGAGCACGAGGCTCAGGTGCGTCATGTAGGGGAGCGTCCTTCGCTTGTTGGTGATGAAGGTGGGCACCACCAGCGCGAGGTCTTTCCCCATCACGTGCACCTCGGTGCTTATCGACACCCCGTATCCCCTTGCAAGTGAGTGTGCCCTCTCGATGTACTCGGGGGCGACATCCATTGGACAGAGTATCTCCGATGCCAGCAGTCCAGGACCGAGCTTCTTGGGCTTTAGCGGGAAGAATCTCTGACCCCACACGTAGCTGGCCTGCCACGGCTGGGCCTTGGGCACATCTTCTATCCCCTCTTCACTCTCGACGAGCAGGGCACAGCGCTCTGGGAGCAGGTCCTCGCCGAGCAGCACGTTCATCTCGTGCATCCTTCCTTCCTCGAGCATGACGATGTGCAGCACATCCTTTCGGCGAGCAAGCTCGCTCGCCTTTTCGAGCGCCCCTCGAGGTGAATCAAACAGCAGCAGGTCCAGCTTTGAGGATGGAACGTGCCCCACCTTTAGCACTGCAGAGAGCACTATTCCCATCTGTCCCTCTGTGCCAAAGTGATGGGAAAAGCCCTCATCGCCATTATGAATCCATCTGACATTTCCCGTGCCATCCACCACCTCGAGGGCATCCACCAGCGTTGAGAGATGACCGTATCTCAGGCTGTGAATCCCGTACCCACCAGTGGCTATCCATCCCCCAACAGTGGAAAACCAGCTGGTCGGGTATGTGTACATGGTGAGTCCGTCGGGAAGCCGCTCATTCAGCTGTGCCCATCGCACACCAGCCTCCACCCTCGCTGTGCCCTTTTCGACGTTTATATCCATAACAGAGGAGAGGTGTGAGAGGTCGAGCACGATACCTCCTTTCACGGGCATGACACCACCATAGGGTGAGGTGGCACCTCCCCTTGGCACGATGGGAATCTCGTGCTCGAACGCATACCTTACGGTGCTCACCACCTCATCCCTCGAGCGGGCAATCACCACTCTATCGGGTTTTTTTCCAAACAGAAGGCACTTGAGAATCTCTGGTATATCTGCCTGATCTCTCACAAACAGCTTCCCATCCACGCCTCCAATGGGGGTGGACGACAGCCCACACTCATCCGTCACTACCACACCTCCAAACCCACAAGCAGCGTCGTGCTCTTAGGGGCGGACTTCATCAAACTTCCAGAGTATAATATAAAAAGTTTTCTGAATATGCAAATGGACTCGCACGAGGCACGAGTTCTGGAGGGCGCCCTACATGGTTCCCGATATGCCAATGCATCTTGCCTTTGCTGCGATGAACTCCCTTATGAGCCTTGAAAACAGCAGGGCGGTCTGCCCCCCGTCATAGTGAGGGGTGATTTCCACCACATCCATACCCACGGCCATCGGTGCCAGCGTTCGTATAACATGCCTCACATCCTCTGGTGTCAGCCCGAAGGGCTCTGGTGTGCCCACCGCCGGGGCATACGCTGGGTCTACCACGTCAGCATCGAGGGAAACATACACCTGCGCGCACTCCAGCTCGTCCAGCACATCCTCGAGCACCCTTCTCATTCCCTCATCGCGCACTCTTTGTGCAGGTACGCACGTAAGCCCCATGCGCTTTGCGAACTCGAACTCCTCCCTGGAGCCGCTGCGCACCCCTATGCATGCATATCGCTCGGGAGAGAGAAACTTCAGGCATTGATATGAGGTACATGCATGGCTGTACTCCGACCCCCCATACTCCTGTCTGAGGTCAAGATGGGCGTCGAGCACCACCATGCCCAGGTCCTCATAGAGCTCGCATGCGGCTCTGATGCATCCGATGGTGAGGGAGTGCTCACCCCCCATCATGATGGGGACCTTCCCATTCTCCATGTGGTATCTAAGCTCGGTGTACACGAGCGAGAGCACATCCTCCACGTTCCCGGGGACTTCCATGTCCCCGATGTCACACATGAGCACCTCTGAGAGGTCTATATCGAGTTCTGGGTGGTATGTCTCAAAGTTGTAGGAGGCTGCCCTCAGGGCTGCTGGAGCGTCCCTGCTGCCGCTTCTAAAGCACGAGGTGGCATCGAAGGGCACACCGAACAGCACGAATTTTGCATCCTCGTAGGAGCAAGTGCAGTCTGCAAACAGCGGGTAGTGGTACATCTACCTTACGTCCAGCCTCATCTTGCCAAGTCCCGTGAGGTAGGGCACCTCCTGCCCCTCCTTTATCTTGGCAATGTCTTCATCAGGGACGGTAAGCTCGAAGGTGGAGTAATCATCCATGTTCATGAGCTGCACCACGTTCCCGGCAATCGAGAGCACCTGAGCAGTTTTTCTTTCCACGATGGGTACGTATATCTTGGCACTCACGGGCTGAACGATGGAGCGCTTCTGCCCATCAAAGAGCCCTATGGCATCGATTCTTGCCTTTGCCGAGCCATGCTTTCCGGGCTTGGACTTGGTGATGCTCTTGATTACACACACCTCATCATCGATGATCACATATCTGCCCTCTTTCAGCTTTCCAACTTCTGTTTGCTCCTTCATCGCACGTCCCTCGGCTCGGCTATCTGGAAGATACTATTTAAGCTTACGGTGTGTATGGTGTGCTTGTGGACAGGTGGGCATGAAGAGAGCGCTCAGGTTTGTTGTACGGGGTGTAGTGGGGCTTGGAGCCCCGGCGGACAGTTCAGGCAGCGCTTGTAAAAGGGTGATGGGGGGTTATTCCTCCACAATCACCTTGCCCTTCATGAATGGGTGGAGCTCGCAGTGGTAGGAGTACTCTCCCGGGGTATCGAAGGTGTATTCGAATATATCACCCGTGTTGAACACGCCAGAGTCGAAGACCCCCTCATCACTGGTGACCGTGTGCTTTACGTTGTCGTTGTTCACCCACTGCACGGTGGTACCCGCCTTGACGGTGATGGTGGATGGGATAAAGGCGTAGTTGACTATCTGTACCTCTACCACTGGGGCTGTCTGTGCCTCCTCCACTGGGACTGCGGGAGCCTCGGTGGGTGTACCCTCTTCTCCGACCGCACCCTCGGTCTCAGAGGGAGTTTCAGCAGGGGTGACGGGTGCCTGCGGCTGTTGCGCACATCCGCTCACAAACACTCCAAGCGCAATCGTTAGAACCAATGAGAGCGCTACTACTCGCCTCATATGCATCACTACATTCCACTCGACACATCAACTAAAAAACCTTTGCATTTATTGGGTGTAATGTGGGTGGCCCCTTGCGCATCATCTCCGTTAGCAGGCTGGCGGGTGGCATATGCTCTGAGAATCTAAATCTCCTCGAGCAGCAGCGCCTGCTGGAGTGAGGCGAGCACGCTGTTGATGAGGGAGATTGCCTCGTTCTCATCCTCTGCCAGCCTGACAGCCACCTTGCCTGTGGAAAAGAAGTTAATTTCCCTTCCCCTCACTTGGATGAGGGCGGTCTTAAGGCCAGCCACGTATCGTCCATTGTAGAGCTCTGAGAGCTTTTTTAGCTCGTGTTCTGTGAGTTCACAGTCCAGATAGAATATCCCCCTTATCTTCCATGGGTCAACAAGACAGGGAAGTATCCTCTCTGTTTTTATTACTCTCATTTACCCTCCTTTTGCATTTACCAGTGAATCCTCAAGCTACCAGTGAATCCTCAAGCTCCACTCGGGACACTTGGAGGATGGCTCTTGTTGTAGCGCACGTATGAGAGCATGATGGGCGCCTGAATGAGTGGCCCACCCACTGCCACGGCAAGGGCTGCTGTATGCCCGAATGCCATGAGGGCAAGGGCGATTGCTATCGACTGGTTCTTTGCCGCAGTGGAGAACGCAAGTGCCACCCTGTCTGCCCAGCTCATGCCGGCGAGCCTCCCCATGCTCAATGCCACAGCGAGCAGCAGCAGGTAGAAGAGTGCGCTCGGAGCTGCAAGCCTTGCAACTATCCATGGCTCGGAGAGTATTGCCCTGCTGTTTATCGAGAATATTATGAAGAATATGAGCAGCAATCCAAAGGATGCAAATGCAGAGAAGCTCTCCTTCATCGCAACATATCCCTCGTATCCCCTGCGCCTTATTATGAGTCGCCTCGTGAGGTCTCCTCCCACCAGCGGGAGCACTATGACGAGAAGAATTGTCTGGGCGATGAGCCTTGTGGGCACTGGAAGAAACATCCCTATGAGCACCTTGCTCCACAGCGGTACCATCCCCACTGCAATCAGCAGGCTTGCCGCCACCAGCACCACTGCAGCCTCCACATTGCCCCTCGAGAGTCCGGTGAACGCTATTACCATGCCAGCACAGGGCGTCATCCCTATGAGCAGCAGCCCCGCAGCAAGCTCTCCCGGGATGCCAAAGGCATACACCAGCGCTGCCATTAGCAGTGGCGAGACCACGAAGTTGAGCACGAGAGCCAAGCCCACAGTTCTGCTGTTTTTCACCACCCCTCTGATTCGCTCGATGTCGAGGTTGACCATCATGGGGTAGAGCATCAAAAATAGGGCAAGTGGCACGAGGGACTTGAGCCATTCAAGGTCGTGCCCATATCCAGCCACCACCCCCATCAGGAGGGACAGTAAGAAGTAGAACTCGAGATGGCGGGTGATGTGCTGTGCCACTCCACCAACGCTCCCCACGCACTCCCTCCTACAGCAGTGCGCGCTTTATCGCCTCTGCCACCCTCTCTACATCCTCATCGGTATGGGCAGATGGAGAGGGCACCTTGTGCACCCCTAAGTCCTTTGCCACGTTGATGACTGCATCGGGTGTGAATCCTGCCCGCTCCACCAGCTTGCGGGCACACTCGTTGGGACAACCGTCCACCACCACGATGTTTTTCGTCCTGCTGGTCTTCTCGAGCACCATCTTCACACCAGCTGGTAGGGCACTTAGACAGTATATGCCCACCCTGTCCTCACCAAGCTCCTCAAGCACACGGATACCCGCCTTAACGGTGAGCATGCCGGTGTTGCTCATCCCACCAAAGCACAGAAACAGGGCATTGTCTGGGATGCCCCTCTCATGCTCTCCCGTCATCCTTCCCCCCTCCAGCGTGCTCGTCTATCAGTCGATACACCTCCTCGTATGAGGGCAGCTTACCCGCAAAGAGCACTTTTCCCTCAATGGCTAAGGCAGGAGTGCTCATCACGCCGTATTCGAGTATGTCCTCTATCGAGTCCACCTTCACGACCTCTGCCTTAAGTCCAAGCTCCTCAACAGCCCTTTCCACATATTTTGTGAGTGCTTGGCACTTTGGGCATCCAGTTCCCAGTATCTCTATTTTCATATGCTACACCTCTCTTACTCTCACAGCTGTGTGAGCATGCGGCATGCAATGTATCCGTAGCTCAGCCCCAGCACGATGGAGAACACCACCACCATGCTGATGTAGGCTGCCGCTCTTCTTGTGCCCATCACCCTTGATATCACAATCATGTTGGGAAGGCTGAGGGCAGGACCTGCGAGCAGCATCGCAAGTGCTGGACCCTTTCCCATCCCAAGCTGCATGAGCCCTCCCACGATTGGCACCTCTGTGAGCGTGGCAAAGTACATCAGGGCACCCGAGAGCGAGGCGATGGTGTTTGCCATAAGTGTGTTGCCCCCAAGATATCGTGCAATGAGTTCGGCTGGCAGAAGCTGCACCACGATACCCATGAGAAACACACCCCCGAGCAGGAGGGGCACAATCATCTTGACAAGAAACCAGGTCTCTCGCATCCATTCGGAAAGCTCCTCGCTCGTGTACCAGCTTCTGGCAGCGTATCCCGTGAGCACCGTGAGGGGAATCAGGGCGGACGCCTTGAGCACCCAGTCGGTGATTGCTCCGCCCAGCACCAGAATCGAGAGCAGCAGCACAAATATGCCGATTGACTTTCTGTGCTCCCTCCAGCTGGAGCCATGCACTGTGTACGTGCACTGCTGTTCCTCTTTGTGTCGCTCGAACAGGGCAGCCATGAGCACACCGATGACCACTGAGCACCCGATTGCTCCAACCGCCCTCACGGCTCCAAGCTCGAGCCCGAGGGCCTTTGCGGTGTACACCACTGCGAGCACGTTTATTGCTGGAGCCGAGAACAGAAATGTGGTGGCTGGTCCCAGCCCAGCACCCCTTCGGTACACTCCCGCAAACAGGGGGAGCACGGTGCAGCTGCACACGGCGAGAAGACTCCCACTCAGTGCAGCCACTGGGTAGGCTATGCTCTTTTTTGCATCTGCTCCAAGATATGTGAGCACCACCTCTTTGGAGAACAGGGCGGCTATGGCACCTGCCAGAAAGAAAGCTGGCACGAGGCACGTGAGCACATGGGCAGAGAGATACTCTGCAACAAATGCAATGGCGCCATTGATGAGAACTGTGATGTCCAACTACATCTACCTCAGCATCTTGAGCATCTGCTGGCTCTCCTCGAGGTTCTCTGCGAGCAGCTCCTCTGCCACGTCGAGCAGGAGGAACACCTTGGGGTTGGCTACGCTGTAGTACACATTCTGCCCCTCCCTTCTACCACGGATGAGCCCCCTCTCCTTTAGAATTGCCAGATGCTGCGAGACGTTGGACTGCTCGAGCCCGAGGGCTGGCGTGATCTTGCACACGCATAGCTCCCCCATTCGCTCATCTCCACACTTCTCCGCTGCCTCGGAGGCAGTGGTCTCTCTGAGCAGCTCAAGAATTCTGATTCTCGTGGGATGTGCAAGACACCTGAAAATGTCGGCCTTCATCCTCGCTATCATGTACATACCTCTAATTCTTAAATTATACTATTCTAATTTACTTTATCCTCATTCATTCATATTATTTAAACATATCTCAAAACCTAAAAATAGCGGGGCACACAGTACACAGTAGGGAGTGATATGGTGGAAGAGGGTGAACACTCGAGCTTCGAGGATGCTCAACTCACGGAGAGCGTGTGCTGTGCTGCAGCCGCCATGCTAAAGCAGCATGTGAAAAAGGAGAGCGGGCTGTACGAGGTGGTTTGTTCGGTGTGCAAGAAGAGATTCTACACCAACAGGTTAAAGGATGTGATGGTGTGCTTTGACTGTGAACAGCTTAACGAAGCTGGCACGTGAGTGGATTAAGGGGCTACTTAGCAGTAGCCCTTAATGCGCTGTATGCCAGCTGGACGGCAGCTGCAGCTTAACTAAGCTGGCACGTGAGTGGATTAATGCGCTGTTTTGCTGGCTTTTGTAAAAAGCCAAGTGGACGACAGCTGTGAGGAGTAGCTGGGGTGAGTTGAGTTGGAGGAGGGCAAGCCGCTCAGGGTTGCCGAGTCGTATCACAGGGACGTTGGTGCAGGAATCGTCCGTATGGGCCAGAGGACACTCTCAGAGCTATCGCTGAGAAGCGGCGACTTTGTGGAAATCGTGGGCAAGATGAAGACATTTGCCGTGGTGGGTGCCAACTATCCCGATGACAAGGCTGAGGGTATCATCAGGATGGATGGCTCTCTGCGTGCCAACGCAGGGGTGGGCATCGACGACAAGGTGATGGTCAGAAAGATAGAGGCGAGGCGCGCCGAGAGAGTGACCTTTGCCCCCACCAAGAAGATTCACTTTGCGGGTGGGGAAGGATACCTCTCACGC